>JRYF01000031.1_pt1 | contig 192016 bp, 175 predicted proteins | sample 235331 | NCBI WGS metagenome assembly JRYF01 (sample SAMN03074217, study PRJNA261475) | activated sludge metagenome | biome: Wastewater Treatment Plant; feature: Wastewater; material: Activated sludge; isolation source: activated biomass of a wastewater treatment plant treating hydrocarbon... ... | reverse complement strand
CCAGCAGGCCTACCTCAAGGCGTCGAACACTGATGCGGGCGACCAGTTCGGCATTTCGGTCGCCGTAAGCGGTAATACGATCGTGATCGGCGCCTGGCAGGAAGGCAGTAGCGCCACGGGCGTGGATGGCAACCAGGCCGACAACAGTGCCGCTATCTCCGGTGCGGCCTACGTTTTCATCCGCAGCGGCATCGTCTGGAGCCAGGAGGCCTACCTTAAAGCATCGAATACTGGGGCGGGAGACCAGTTCGGAGTCTCGGTGGCCGTCAGTGGCGAGACCATAGCGGTCGGGGCGCGGTTCGAGGACAGCAACGCCACCGGCGTCAACGGCAACCAGGCAGACAACAGCGCCAGCCAGGCCGGTGCGGCCTACGTTTTTGTCCGCAGCGGCAACGTCTGGAGCCAGCAGGCCTACCTCAAGGCCTCGAACACTGCGGCGAATGACAATTTCGGTTTCTCGGTGGCCGTCAGCGGCGATACGGTGGTGGTCGGGGCGAATGGAGAAGACAATATCGCCAGCAATTCCGGTGCGACCTATGTCTTCACGGGAGCGGGGCCGCCATGCTGCCCCGGCGACATGAACGCGGACAATGTTGTCGACGCGCTGGACATCCAGCCGTTTGTCGAGAAGCTGTTGAGCGGCGGGGTTTGTCCGTAGAGCCGTTGCGCTCCGATTCTGTCCTCACGCTGTCTGCAAAAGGCCACAGGCAACGATTAAAGGCGTCGAGGCAATGGGCCACAAAAAGACGAGCGACGTCAACGTCTTTCTATGTCTTGCAAAGAACTGAGCACGCGTCACTTCGTCTGTCGCGATAGCACCGGTTGAATCTCGAACAGTACGAGACCAGCTACGCTGCCGGCAAGCGGCATCATTCGGATATCAACCGCGATGGTGTCATCGATGCGCTGGACCATCCAGCCGTTCGTTGAACCGCTACTGGGTTGAGGCGACCCCGATTTCAGCCGTCGGTTTGCGGGCCTCTTCTCCGCGAATAACGGGCGCGAACCCGTGCCGCATCGTGTTCTCGCAGATCGTCCGCGGCAGCATGAAGTTCTGAAGATAATCCGGGCCGCCGGTCTTGACGCCCAACCCGCTGCGACCGAAACCACCGAAGGGCTGCCGATCTACGCGGGAGACCGTCGTCTTGCGATTCAGATAAAGCGTACCCACGAACAGCCGGCGGCGGGCAAGCTCAATGTGAGCCGGGCTGCGGGAGAATACACCGGCGGTCAAGGCATACGGCGTGCTGCCGGCGATATCGAGCGCCTTCTCAAAACTGGCCGCCCGAATGACCGCAAGGATCGGCGCCAGTATCTCCTCCTGTGCCATCCGGGCATCCGGCGGGACATCTGTGAAGATCGCTGGCGAGAAGAAGTAGCCATCCTGTGCAGTGGTACCGCGCGTGGAGGGGCCCTCCAGGACGCACCGGGCCTCGGTCTTGCCGATCTTGACCCATTCGCTTGCCCGTCGGAGCGAGGCCTCATCAATCAGCGGACCGACGGAAGTGCCCGGAAGATCGGCGGCAGCGGGGACGATGCCGCGCGCGGCTTCAACGAGCTTCGACAGGAATTCGTCGTGAACATCGCCGACGGCAATCACGCGCGAGCAGGAGGTGCACTTCTGACCGGAGAACCCGAAGGCCGATGCGATGGTCGCCTGCACGGCCTCGTCGATGTCCGCGTCGTCATCGACGATCAGCGAATTCTTCCCTCCGAGATCGGCGACGACATGCTTGAAATAGGTGTGACGGGCCCGGCGGCAGCGGGCGCTCTCCAGAATCCGCTCACCGACTTCACTCGAACCGGTGAAGGCAATCAGGTCCACCTCCGGGTGTCCAACGAGGTAGTCTCCAACTTCATCTCCGCGGCCCGGCACGAAGTGCAGTGCGCCCTTTGGTACACCCGACTCGTGCAGCAGCTTGACCAGCCATGCGGCTGAAACGGATGCACTGGTCGCGGGCTTGACGATGACCGTATTTCCGGCGACGAGCGCCGCGGCGGTCATGCCTGTCAGCAGCGCGATCGGAAACGAGACCGGGCTGATGACGGCGGCTACGCCGCGCGGCTGGTAGCTGTACTCGTTGGCCTCACCGGCGAAGTTCCGCAGCCGGCCACGCCGCGTAAGCCGGTTCATTTCGTAGGCATAGAAGCGGAGATAATCGATCGCTTCGATGACGTCCCCGTGAGCTTCTCGCCAGTTCTTGCCCACTTCGTAGACCAGCCAGGCAGCGGCTTCGAACCGGCGATCGTGGAGCCGCTCGGCCGCGCGAGTAAGGATGGATGCACGCTCACCGGGCGAAGTGGCCGCCCACGATTCGAGGGAACGCCGCGCCGCGATGACGGCACGATCTGCGAGTATCCGTCCGCAGACAGCCGTGTGGCCGACAATTTCGGTGGGACGGGAGGGATTGCGCGATGCGTACCAGTCTTCGCTGTCACATTCCGCGCCGTCGATGATCGCCGGATGACGACGGTCGAAGCGGCTGCGGGCGTCGGCCAGTGCCGACATCATGGCATCCCGGTTGTCTGGTCGGGAAAAATCAACTTCAGATTCATTCTCAAATGGGTTCATTTCTGCATACTCGTCGGGGTCTCGAAGAATCGGTCGGGGCAAAGGCGGCGGTCCCTCGGTGCGGTGTCGGATGGGCTCGAGAAGCAGGCGGTCGATCGCAACGCCGGCGCCGAAGCTCTGCCGGAGGAATGACTCGTTCGCCGTGTTCTCGATCAGCCGCCGGATCAGGTAGGCCATTCCGGTGATCAGGTTTCCAAAGGGCGAATAGATTCGCAGTCGCTGGTCCATGGCGACGATGGCCCGCTTGAGCTGGTCTCCCATGCCGGTGAGCATCTGCAGTTCGACCGTGCGCGGCGGAAGGCCGAGGTGTTGCTCCATGGCCAGGACGGCGGCAATCGATCGGACGTTATGACTGGCGAAGGCGGGGCGGATGACGTCGGCGTGCTCCAGCATCTTTGCGGCCACCCGCTCGAAGGCGGCGTCCGACTCCCACTTGTGCGTATAGACCGGGATGGGCCAGCCGCTGCGGATCGCATTCGCCGTCTCCGCGTCCCAGTAGGCCCCCTTGACCAGTCGAACGGTGATCGGCGTGCCGCGTCGGCGCACAAAGTCGATCAGGTCGGACATGTCGCGGTCCGCATCACGAAGGTACGTCTGGATGACAATGCCGCAATCCTGCCAGTCTCGAAACTCGGGCTCCATCAGGACGCGCTTGTAAATCTCCAGCGTGAGGTCCTTGACGGCGTAGTGCTCCATGTCGATGTTGATGAAGACACCACGTCGCCTGGCCGCCGACAGGATCGGTCGCAGGCGGTCGAGTACGGACTTGGCAGTACCTTCCGGGTCGATCGGATCGAACCTGGCAACGATGCCCGTCAGCTTGATGGAGATGTTCACGCGCGGCAGCGGACCCCAGGGCGCGTCATCCAGAAGCGGTGCAAGGGACCAATTCGGAGCCACGTCGCTGAGCTTTTCGATCAGGTGGATGTAGAGGGTCTGAAGCTCCCGCGCCACCCGATCGGCTATCACCGTTTCACCGAGCACGTCGAGTGTGAAAGTCATACCCTGTCGGCGCATGCGGACGACCGCGCGGATAGCCTCCTCGGCAGTGCTGCCGCAGACGAACTGTCGGGCCGCGCGGGCACAGCCGAATTCTGCCGCCCATGCCGCGAGCAAGCCGCGCAACGATTCACAATTCTGATAGCTCAGAAGAAATTGGGCAGGTAGCGGCAGGTCTGGATGAGCTTCGTCGCCACCCAGGTATTCCTGAAGGTGCCGGGCGATGGCCTTGCGTGATCGAAGCGCTGGGAGGACTTCAATGAATCGGAAGAGCCGCAGTTTGAGGTCCTCACTGCGGGTGAGCCACTGCATGGCCTGATTCTGTGCGTATTCAAGCGACCAGAGGGGTGGCGAGGCGGCTTCGGCTCGCTCGAAAATCTCCCGACCGATGCGCTGCGTCGCCGCTTCAAGAGCCCGCCGATCCGTTACCGACACGTGTGGCACAACTTTTTACCCCAGGGCCAGAGGAGTGTAGAGATCAGCGGCTAGGGTCGCAAGCGTTGCAGCCGGTCGCCGGAATCCATAGACTTCCGCATCATGAACCAAAGAGACTCTGGCCGGCATGATGTTCGGGTGCAACTGTATTCTACGCACGCAATTCATGTCGCCCGATTGGGTACCGTCTGCGGGACTAGGCGCGGAACGATCCGGCACCCTTCCTGCGTGATACGCGTTGTTTCACTTCGACAACGTCGGCATCGCGCAGCCGCTCGCGTGGCACTGGGCCTCATTCTCCTAGCAATCCTTATACCCGGATGCGAGGACAAGCGACGCCACGCGACCGGCAGAAGCGTGGATTTCGGGGAATCGGCATCACCCGTGGGAGCAGATGCGGGAGCAGATGCCGTCGCTATGGCGGTCCTCGATGCGCTGCGGGATGCCCAGTTAAGCCGTTCCCACGGCCTCGGGCATCCGGAGAGTCTGGCCGCCTATGAAGATGCCATGCGACGGCTGCGTTCCCTCGCTGCGACTGCGGAGATACACGAACAGTTGAAGTCGGCCGCCGTCTCTCTGGGGCTGCCAAAGAACCTGTCGGCCGAAGCGGCGGTGACTCATGCGATTGAGAACTGGGTATCGATCGTCGCCCACTACGTCGAGGGCTATCAGATGGCTTCGCTGGGTGTCTCGGAAGTTGTTCCAAATGAACAGGCAGTAGCGTTTATCAACGCGGAAAACCCTGGCGACGCAAAGGAACTGGCGGAACTCCGTGACGGATCGTCCGGTGCCGCAGCATCTGCACCCGCCGATGATGAAATCAGACAACAAGCCATCCGACGTGGCATCGTGCCGCCAGGTACGGCGGGCATCGAGATACGTCTCAAGAAGGTCGATGGCTCCTGGCGCGTGCTACGACTAGGCATCGGCCCTGCTCGTCACGCCTCGTAATTCAGCCGATTCGACTGTTCTGGTCGAAGAGTTGTTCGAGCCGGGGGCACTTCGGCAGATACCACCTACGCACTGGCATTTTTCGGATAATTGGCCAGCAATCTGGGTTCAAGGGCATGGCTTGCATTTTTTCTACCAGTTTTGCGAAGTCGTAAACAATTGTCACATAAGAACCTATGTGATTAACACCCTCAATTTTCAATCGAATTAATCTCCGCGCAAGAAATGCGCACGGCTTCAAGTTTTTGGGGCACGTAGTCCGATCTTGTATTTGTCTATGTTACCTAAGTTATCTAGACTATCCAGTCATCCTAATATATCGTGTCTGGCATTAAGGCGGCTGACTGGTGGCTGGGGTAGCAATGGCGATGGTCACCCTGTGGGAAGCAGGGCTTGAAGAGGTCAGAGGAGAGTCGGCGCGGTCAGAGCCCTGTCGGAGTCGGGACTCTGTAAGTGAGCGAAAAGCTCATTCGTGATGCCGGCAAGCCAGGAGAGTTCGACGCATGGCGATGAATCAGTTGCTCAGTCAGTATCTCGATCCACTGCTTCAGGGTAAGCGCTCCGATTGTCGTGAGCTGGTCAAGACCGCGCTGCAGGACGGCGCCGAACCGCGCGTACTCTACCGGGAGTTGATATGGCCGGCCATGGAGCGCGTGGATCGCCTCTATCGCGAGGATCGCATCAATCTCGCGGCCGAGCACATGGCAACCCGAATCAACCGCACGGTAGCAGATCATTTGCAGAGTCGATTGGATCGAAAGCCCTCGATTGACAAATGCATATTGATTACCTGTGCGCCGGGCGAGCCCGAGGAACTCAGCGCTCAGATGTGTGCTGATCTGTTCGAAGCCGACGGCTGGGATGTCTTCTTCCTGGGCGGGGGAGTTCCGGAAGATGAAGTCGTTTCGCTGGCGGGTCAGATCCAACCGGACATCCTGCTGATCTTCGGCAGTCGTCCGCAGGATGCGCCCAATGTGCGCGTGCTGATCGACCGAATTCGCGAAATTGGGGCTTGTCCGAAGATGAACATTATGGTGTCAGGAGGCGTGTTCAACCGTGCGGCAGGTCTTTGGAAGGAAGTAAAGGCGGATCTCTTCGCGGAGACGGCAGCGGAGGCCCTTGAGCTGGCGATCGAGGCGCCGCCACGCATGTCGGATACGCGACCGGCGGGCGCTCCCAAGAAGCGACGTCGACGAAGACGCCCGCCGCTCCTGGCGCAGGTCGAGGGGCATTGCTGATTGGATTGGAAGAACCGGATTTCATGAGTGCGGCCTGTCGCGGCGCGGAGCGCTTCGATGGGCTGCTTTCTTTGTTGGTGACCATCCGGGATTGGACAGCTGATAGCTTCGGGGATAAAAGGAGGCGAGTGGCGTTGACCGTGGATGGTGCCGCACGCGCCACCGACTTCGAGAACCCCACGCTGTGAAACCAAAACCAACCGGACGCTCCGATCGCAGGACGGGCTCGGCCTCCCGGACCGGAGATGGTACGCGTCGCACCGGCGTCGGGCGACCGCGCTTTGAGAGAACGCCAGAGCGAGGACCTGAGGATGCGAAGATCGCTTCGACCTTCGTCTCGCCGTGGGTCCAGCTTCGTTCAGGCACGGGTCATCCGTTCATTTATCAACGCATGATCGGCCGTGCAGACTCGGCGGCAACGCCGGGCGACGTGGTGAACATCTACGACAAGGCCGGCGCCTTCTTTGGTCGCGGGTTGTACAACCCGAAGTCCCAGATCAGTGTGCGCGTCCTCACACACGAAGATCGACCGATTGACGAGGGCTTCTGGCAGACATCCTTGGCCCGAGCGGTTGAGCTTCGCCGTCGGCTACAGCTTGACCATGTGACCGATGCGTATCGGCTGGTACATGCGGAGGGCGACGGGCTCAGCGGACTGATCGTCGAGCGCTACGCGGATTGCCTCGTCTTTGAGTTGTTCTCGCTGGGCATGTTTCAACGCGTTTCCCTCCTGTCGAAGCTCCTGTGTGCACAGCTTGGCCCGCCGAAATCCCTGGATCGACCTGCGCAGGAGGGTGGCACCTGGCGGGTTGCAGTCCGTGCCGATGCGGCCGTGGAGCGTGCCGAGGGCTTTTCACCGACGGCTGCAGATCGCGCGGTGACCGGTCGACTCGTCATCCGGGAGCATGGCATTCGCTATCGTGTGGACGTGGCCGGAGGCCACAAGACCGGTTTCTTCTGCGATCAGCGAGATAATCGCTTGCGCTTCGCTTCGCTCTGCCGCGATGCCGATGTACTGGACCTTTGCTGTTACACGGCGGGATTCGGGCTGGCTGCTCGGTTGCTGGGCCACGCACGGGAAGTCACCAGCGTCGATCTTGATGAGTCGGCGCTGGCCGTCGCACAGGACAATGTGCATCTCAACAATGCAAGAATCCATCTCGTGCACTCGGATGCCTTCATCTACCTTCGGCAGATGATGGCCAACGGGCGCATGTACGACAGCGTGGTGCTCGATCCGCCCAAATTTGCCAATGCGCGCGATGCCATCGATGAGGCCCTTCGCAAGTACCACGATCTGAACAACCTGACGATGCGGGTGGTCAAGCCCGGCGGCTTTCTGCTGACCTGTAGTTGCAGCGGTCTGGTCTCGCGCGAAGTGTTCATGCAGACTGTGCAGAAGGCGGCGCGGTCAGCAGGGCGGCGCGTGCAGATACTCGATGTCACCGGGGCAGGGCCGGATCACCCGATCATGCCGAACTGTCCGGAATCCGCCTATCTGAAGGCCATCTGGCTACGAGTGCTCTGAAAAGGGGGGCGACTTGTCCGCGGTACGACTTCGCCTGGCCCTCTCCCTCATGATCATGGCCTTCATCGGCGGACTGACGCCGATCGCCGCGCGGATGGCGGTGGCAGACCTGCCACCGATGTTGGTGGCCTGGGTTCGTTTCGCCACGGCCGGGCTGCTCTTATGGCTGACGCTGCGGGTTCGCGGGCAGGAACTCGGATTCCGGCGCGCTCACGTAGCAGGCCTGTTGCTGCTGGCGGCCTTGTGCGTGCCTATTAATCAGCTTGGTTTCCTCGGCGGTGTCAAGTTGGCGAACGCATCGCATGCCGCGCTTTTCTATGCCATGACGCCGGTGCTCGTCTTCTGGGGTTCGGTGCTGGCTCGTCGGGCACAGTTCTCCGGCCTGATGTTCGCCGGCGCATTGCTTGCCTTTGCCGGAGCCGCTTGCGTGCTATGGCCATCGCTGGTGCTCGCGCCTGCTGAAGGTGGGCGCTGGCAGTCGATGCTGACCGGTGATCTGCTGTTGATCCTGGCGATCGTGTCCTGGGCGGCCTTCATCGTCGCGAGCAAGATGTTTCTGGAGACGTATGGCGCCCTGCAGACGCTCACGGCGGTCTTTCTGCTGGGAGCACTCATTCACACGCCGCTGGGTCTATGGTCACTTCGTGATTTCGCATGGAATGACATAACGCGGTCATCCCTGTTGGGCTTTCTCTTCATTACCTGCATCAGCAGTTATGCCGGATACCTTCTCACCTACGTCGTCATCGCCCGATACGACGCAACCCGGGCGATGATCGTGGTCAATGTGCAGTTTCTGCTCACCGTTGTGATCGAATGGGCGGCCTTCAATGAGCCGCTGACTCTTTACTTCGCAGCCGGCTCGGTGCTGATCTTCGCCGCGATCGGGCTCGACATCGCTACGGTCGGGCGTCGGGCACGCGCACATGCGGTCGGACGCGAATAAGCCGTGCGGATGCTTCGTGCGTAATGATGGGCCGCTACGCTAGAGGAACGCCATTCCGTAGGTACGAAGCAAGTCAGGCAGCACTTCCGTGAATTTCGATCTCGGCAAGACCTGCTGCGCCCCGGCACTTCGTGCATCGTCACGCGCGCTGCCGTCGACATGAGAATAGTATGCAACAATCTGCGGAAGGGGATTCTGTTGAGCCGCCCGCCGCAGGCAGTCGCAGGCAAGTTCACGCGGCAAAGCCATGTCCACGATGACCAGTCGCGCTTCACCGGACGTCAGCGCCTGTTCGAACGCTTCCGTCGATTGAACGACCTGCACGGGGACGCCCAGTGCCTGACCGGTGCCGCTGATTTTCGATGCAAAGATGAGCTCTCGCGTGGCGGCGATCACGACCGGCATGGCTGAGTCCTTTCGTTGCAATGTTGGCATAAGAACAGCGCGAGGACGATGCGTCAACGCGGCGTATCACCGATGCCGGCGACGCGCCAGCGGCTTGACGTATTCCAGCGGCGGTTTGAGAATTGCATGTGTCGAACCGGCCGAAGGCATGGGCGACGGGAGGTGTAAGGCAATGGCCAGACATTCACCAAGATTTCTGAAGCTGGTGGCAGAGTCGAAGCAGGGCGTCCGCGAATTGACGATCGAGGATGTGAAGCCACGGCTCGATCGCGGCGAATCCTTCCATCTCGTGGATGTTCGCGAGGAAAGCGAATGGGCCGCGGGGCATCTCCCGAATGCCGCCCATCTGAGCCGGGGAATCATCGAGCGCGACATCGAGCAACGCATTCCCGATCTGAACGCAGAGATCATCCTGTACTGCGGCGGCGGCTATCGATCGGCGCTGACCGCCGAGAGTCTGATGAAAATGGGTTACCGAAATGTCTTTTCGATGGACGGCGGCTATCGCGCCTGGTGTGAGGCGGGCTATCCGGTGATCAAGGGATAGCAGTGCATGCAACCGCAATCTTGCCGGACGGCGCTGTTGCATTGCACTTTGCGAATGCTGTTGAAACTACGCTGACCTTCGCGTTGACGGGGCTTCCGTCGCTATGATCTCGCATGGTTCCTACTGTCGACGCAGACAGGGCAAACGATTCAGGCGATGCGTCTGCGATCATCGTCTACGATGGCCAATGTGCATTCTGCGAACGACAGGTAGAGCGTATCCGAAAGCAGGATCGTTATGGCCGCTTTGAATATGTGGCTTGGCAGTCCACACAGATGAACGAGCGCTTCGCGCGACTGGTTGAGGGTGAGCTGGGAAGCGGCATCCGGCTCATCCTGCCGGATGGGCGCATCCTCATCGGTGCGGATGCCGTGCATGGCATTGCGCAACGACTTGACGGATGGCGACGTCTCGCGTGGATCTATCGGGTGCCGCTCGTTCATTCGCTCTGCCGCGCGTTTTATCGCTGGATTGCTGCGAATCGGTATCGGATTGCAGGACGCTGTGATGCGCGCAGTTGCGATAAGCTGACGCGGGAGCATCGCGAACCGCCGGAGACATTGTAACGATGAGCGGCTTACGGATTGCATCCCTGCTGGCGAGTGGCACGGAGATCGTTTTCGGGATCGGTCTGGGTGATCAACTGGTGGCCGTGAGTCACGAGTGCGACCACCCGTCCGAAGTGGCAGGTCGTCCGCGTGTAACCTATGCCAATGTCAATTCCGCTGCCGACAGCCGCCGGATCGACGAGCAGGTACGCACGATGTGTGCGCAGGGTGAACCGCTCTATGGGATCGATGAGGCGAAACTCGCGGCATTGCGACCGGATGTCATCCTGACGCAGGCGCAGTGCGATGTCTGCGCCGTGCGCTACGAGGATGTGATGACGCTTGTCGGTCGCGTGCCGGCCCTGCGCGAGACACGTGTGACTGCCTTGAATCCCACACGACTGCGTCATGTGTTTGAGGACATCCTCCGTGTGGCCGAATCATGCGGCGTCGCTGAGGCGGGCCGAAGTTATGTGGATTCGCTGAAGTCCCGCGTCGCCGCGGTCGAAGTTCGCGTACGCGAGAACCTGCCGATCGATCAACGTGTCCGAGCGGCTTGTCTGGAATGGCTCGATCCGCCCATGCTTTCGGCCAACTGGATGCCGGATCTGATCGAGCTGGCCGGAGGGCGCTGCGAACTGACGTCGGCCGGCGCACACAGCGGATACGCCGACTGGGATGAAATCCGACGATTTGATCCCGAGGTGGTCGTGCTCATGCCCTGCGGTTTTGATCTTGCCCGGACATTGAGCGAGGCAACCGTCGTGCAAACCAGGCCGGGTTGGAGGAAACTGACAGCGGTACAGAACGGTCGCGTGTTTGCCGTCGACGGAAATGCCTATTTCAACCGGAGCGGCCCGCGAATGGTGGACAGTCTGGAGATGCTCGCAGGTATTTTACATCCGGGGCTGTTCGATGGTGTGCTGACGCGATTCGAGCATGCCTGCAGGCCATTGTTCTGATCGAGCAGTTACTTCGCGGATAGTCCGGCCTTGCGGAGGATGCGACGTAACCCTGCGACGTCCGATTCATCGAATGCGCCCACCTCGTGGCTGTCGAGATCGAGCACGCCCCAGCAGGTGTCATCCTCATTCACCAGCGGCAGGACAACCTCTGAGCGATCACGCGGATCACAGGCGATGTAGTTTTCTCCAAGCTCGGCGACGTCACGCACCAGCAGGGGGTTGCGACTGACGAAGGCCTTCCCGCAGGCACCGTGCAGACCGATCGGAGAGCAGGCGGGCTTGTCTCGCCGTGGGCCAAGGATCAGTTCGTCGCCACCTACGTGCAAATAAAAACCGACCCATGAAACGCCCGTGGGGTGCAGGAGTTCCCAGAGCAGATCGACGACCTTCTGCATGCGCAGATTTCGATCTGCCAGCGGCGATTCAGGGAGCAAAGCGAGGATTTGCGGGTAAGGGCGCTGCATGAGCGGCGAGTATCTTCGCAGCTCGCTCTCGCCGCAAGCACGGAGCGTTCCGCGAAGCGACATACGCATCAAGATCACTGTCGAGAGTCAGTCAGATTGTGAAACACTCATCCGGCTGTGCCGATGGCGACCATCGCACATTCGGATGCGGATACAACGCGGTTGCGACCGCTGTTTTTTGCTGCGTAGAGGGCCTCATCCGCGGTGCAGAGCAGGGCGTCCGGGTCGCTCATGTTTGATCGGGCCTCCGCGACGCCCAGACTGATCGTGACCGGGATGTGTTTGCGGCCGTGCAGGAAAACATGGGATGCGATTCTCCCGCGGAGATTTTCAGCGCACGTGACTCCGCCTTGTTCATCGGTTTCCTGACAGATGACCAGAAACTCCTCGCCGCCGAGTCGACAGACCATGTCAGAAGCGCGCACGCACTTGAGAAGCACTTCGGCGGTCTGCTCGAGGATGGCATCGCCTGCGGCGTGTCCATGTGTATCGTTGATTCGTTTGAAACGATCGATGTCGAGCATGATCGCTGTAAAGGGGTGGCCGTGGCGTTTCCAGTGGGCCCAGTATTGATCCAGCCGGTTGAGCGCCTCGCGGCGATTCACGAGCTTGGTCAGCTCGTCGGTCGTGGCCATGTGCAGGAGCTTTTCGTTGACCGATGCAAGCTGCTCATTGGCCACCGCCATTTCTGCGTTGAGTCGATGGATATCGCGCATTCGCCTTGCGAGGTCCTGTTCCAGTCGGATGATTCGTTCCGCGGCGCGGAGCCGGGCCATCAGCTCCTGCCGGTTGATCGGCTTGGCGAGAAACTCGTCCGCGCCGGCCTCGAATGCCTCGACGAGCCGTTCCGCAGGTGAGTGTGCCGTAACGATGACTATGTAAATCGAGCCGATGCCCTCCTGTGTGCGCAGCGCGCGACACAGTTCGATGCCGCTCATTTCGGGCATCATCCAGTCTGTTATCACGATCGGTGGGGCGTGTTCAAGAATCATGCGCAGCGCGGCTCTTCCGTCGCCGGCCTTGAGCACTTTGTAACCGCTGAGCGTGAGATACTTCTCCATCAGCCGGCTGGCAAAGGTATCATCTTCTGCAATGAGCACACGCTTGGGCATGGTCCGGTTCAACCTTTCGGTGCAATCGACGTGGCCCTGCAACACATGTCCGCAAGCTCGCGCACCTGTTTGCTGAGGGCTTCGAGGTCTTGCGTGGTGCGGGCCGTCAGTTCGAGGCCGCGCGCGGCATCGGTTATGGTGGGGAAGCCGTATCCTCCGGCCGATCCCTTGAGCTGATGCGCCAGACGCTGCAGGGTTGCGAGATCGCCTTCGGCGAGAACCGTCATCAACGCAGAGGCCTTCTCGGGCAGATTCCGAACAAAATCATCCAGGAGCTGCTGAAGGTCCGGATCGCCCGCCAGACTGCTTACGATGGGTCCGTTATGGTCTGTTTCAGGTCGCACTATCCGCTCCTTAGTACCTCACTTAATCGGCAGGTTCAGAGAGCGAGTTTGCCTCGGAGTCCTCGGTACAGCGATCAGCCGTTCCGATCGTTTTCGGCGATTACCGGTCCGACCATCGGTTTTCTCGGTCGTGTCTGATGATCGAATCGAACGGTGGCCAGATCGCACGAAGGTTAGCGCTCTTTCAAGGGATTTCGTTCTTGTCGGTTTGACGCCATGCCGCGACGCCCGTAAGAAGCGCGACATGTGGAAGTTTGTTACGGTTGCTTCACTGGCGGGTGGGGGGGCTGCGATATGCCTGTTGGCCGCGCGTTTAGCAAGCACGCGACGCGTCCGATATTCGCAGATTCTACGCGAATGGCGCGATGGTAAGACTTGGACGATGGCGAATGCCTTCGAGGGTGTGGGGCAATCAGCAGATCCCCAGACGACTGCGATGCGGCTTTATCTGGCCGGTGTCAGTTTGCTCCAAGCCGGAAGGGTGAAGGAGGCCGCACGGGCATTCGGGGCCGCACATCACAGCAATCCTCACTTGGAAACAGCTGCTCTGCTGACCTTCGCCTGTCTCAAAGCAAAGGAAGGCGAAGATACAGATCTGCTCGAACAGGTCGTGCAGACCTGGCAAGAGATGAAGTCTCCCGATGTCGTCGCGCATGCGCCGGATCGCCTCATTGTCGAATTATTGACAGACGTGAAGGGCTGCTCGACCAGTTTATCTCCACTCGGGCGACTCGCATGGGGCGTACTGCCGCCTTCACAACAGGCGCGAATGGCGCAGTTGCTCAATGATGCGACATGCCGCTGGGTCGATCCGCTGCGGGAGTAAGAGGCCGATTCAGTCACGCACCGTACGACGCCGTTCACGATTGCGGTCAATCGCCGGTCGACGTAGGCATTCCCGCGGCTTGCCAACCCTTGATACCGGGCTCGTACACCGACACATTGCGATAGCCCCACTCGACGGCCTTCCGGGCTGCCATGCGGCTGACCGGGCAGCCACCGCCCGCACAGTAGAAAAGAATCGGCCGGGTCTTGTCAGGCGGGAGCATCGCGGGCGTCATTTTCTCGTAGTCGACATTGATTGCCCCCGGGATGTGGCCGCGCTTGAAATGCTCGCGATCGAGCGCATGGATAATCAGCAGGTTGTCTGAACCGATCTTCGACTTGAGCTCGTCTGCGGAATCGACGGTAGAGATTCGGACGCCGGCGTTCTCGCCGCAGCCCGACAACAGACCGGCAAGCAGCAGGAAGGTCATGCCAAAGCGCCGCGGCGCCGAGGTCCATCCGCAAAGCGTACGCAGTCCGGCGACCGCAAAACGCAGATTGAAAGTCGATTGAATGGTCCGACTCGCCTGATCAGGTGTGGTGCGCATGGCCGCTCGCGTTCGCTGTCGTCTCAGACGGCAAGTTCGATCAACTCTTTCGTCGTGGTGGTCAGATTGTCGTAGCCGGTCTCGGTCGCGACGACGAGGTCCTCGATTCGGATGCCGCCCCAGCCCTCGTAGTAGAGCCCCGGCTCAACAGAAAAGACCATGCCGGACGCGATCTTCGTCTTGAAAGTCGGCTTGAGCCGCGGATCTTCGTGGATGGCCAGACCGACGCCGTGACCGGTGCCATGCATGAAGGCCTCGGCGCAGTTCTTTTCCTTGAAGTAGTCGCGGCAGAGAGCGTCGAGTTCGTGGCAAGTGACGCCGGGTTTTATGCCGGCCAGGCATCGTAGCTGGGCCTGAAGCACGAGGTCGTAGACCTCGCGGTATCGGCCGTCGGCCTTGCCCATAAACATCATCCGGGTCATGTCGCCGCAATAGCCCTCGTGGATGGCGCCGAAGTCGAGGAGGACCAACTGGTTTTTCTCAAGCTTTCGAATGGGAGAAGGGGAGTAGTGCGGGTTGCAGGCGGTCTCACCGAAGGCCACGATCGGTGCGAACGAATTGCCCTCGCTGTTGGTCCGCAGATACGTATCGATTTCAACAGCGACCTGCCGCTCCGTCATGCCGACCCTGAGATAGCCGCGCATGTGATCGAAACATTGACCAGTTATCCGCTGGGCCTTGCGGATCAGCTCGATTTCTTCCGGCGTCTTACAGAGGCGAAGACCGGCGAGGAGTTCCTCCGCGGGTTTCCACTGATAGTCCGGCGTCAGCTCGAGCAGGGCGGTCGCATCCTTATAGAGGAGTGCGTCGCGTTCGAAGCCGATCGCAACCTTGCCGCTGCCCAGTATCTGCCGGAGCTTCTCCGCAATGACGCCTGGTGTGGTGGGGGAGAGGATTAGCTGCGGGGTAACGCCCTTAAGTTTCTTCGCTCCGCTGATGTAGCGGCCGTCGCAGAGCAGGTGGCATTCACCCTTGGAGTAGAGCACGAAGCCCTCGGGATCGCCGAAGGCCTGCACTTCACCGGGCATGGTCGTATGAAACCCGGTGAGGTAGAGGACATTTTTCGGATTGGAAATGAAGATCGCATCAAGGCCGCCGGACTGCATCTGCTGCTCAAGTCGAGTGAATCGCTGTGCGTTCATGGGGCGCTGCCCTCCTCTCGGAATCATTTTGCTTTCGCATTCTGTCCGATGCGCTCATGAATGGCAATCTGCCTGATTCAGAGGAGGTCATAAGCCGATTGATTTTCGAGTCTTAGCAAAAGGATACCTGATATTGTTTCTCGTCAGAGTAACATTCGGGCCACGCTTAGTTGGGAATCACGGACTAGAAGGTCCATTAGACTGAATGAAGAAGTAAGCAGGCCGAACGTGTCAACTGACCGAAAAAACCCACCGAATTTATCTCAAATCTCTTGACGCAGTCACGGGTGCTGCGTAGATTATTAAGAGCCGGTATGTAGCCAATTCTGTTCTGAGGAGCATCAAATCTGCATTTCTTTCAGCGGGAAAGGCGCGTCATGAAACCACAGCAAAGTAATGAAAGATCTCGAAAGGGACTCAAAAGTTACACACCCCTCTTATATGTATATATTGGCATCTGTTTATCTGGTTGTAATACTCAGGTGGTGGTGGACACCAGCACTTATGCCGATACCGCCGACCAGCCGGCGGCGATCGCACCCGGTGTTCCGCAGCCACTTCCTCCCACCGTGGTGCTTGATGGGCCGGGCTGGCAGATCCTCATTGACGGCTTTACGCTGATCAACCTTATCCACCATCCAATCTTACCCGGCGGCGTGTTTCCCGGAGGCGATCGGCAGCATTTCTCCGCACATGTGCAGATACACTTGGTCGGCACAGGCACACTGGCCGGCTGGCAGCGAAACATTCTGATGCCGTTTAATGGCGCGATCGATTCGAATGTGCGACCGTATGGGGCAAACGTCCAGTCTTTCGCCACCGAGTTGTTCATGCTTGATGGCCAGATCAGCGGAGATCCTGATTTCGATTTGTTGCGCATTCAGGCGGGAACCGGCTTCGGCATGCCCAGTCCAGGTCACACTACCCTGACGAGGCAGGGCGACGACTGGAACGTAGATAGCCATTTTGACATTGTCTATCACGTCGAGTTCATCGGCGCACCCGGCGGAGTTCTTTCCGGTCAGGCCGATTTGCAGCAGCGGCAACAGCACATCCAGATCGGTCAAGCGCCGACTTCTGGTTCGTGGACCGAAAAGGGGGATGCGCCACCGCTCCTGCCCGGTCAGGAGACGGTCGGTGACGGGCCGCTGAATTCAATCAATGGAGCATTGTCGTTTACAAACGACGTAGACCTGTACTGCATCCGGATCGACGACCCGTTGCAGTTCCAGGCGACCACCGTCGGCGGGACGGCCTTTAATACGCAACTCTTCCTTCTCGATTCCGGCGGAATCGGAATCACCCACAACGACGACAATCCCGGCGGCGGGACGCAGTCCACCATCACGGGTCAGTTCGTACCGGGATCTGGCCACTACTTGCTGGCCATCAGCGCCTTCAATCGCGATCCGGTCAATCCGGCAAATCAGCTCATCTGGAACAACGGGCCCTCCAACGTCGAACGCCCGCCGGACGGCTTGGGTGCCCCCGGCCCGCTTTCGAATTGGATATCCTTTTCGGGTGCCAGCGGGGCCTACACCGTCCATTTGACGGGCTGCAGATTCTGTGCGACCCCGCCACCACCGATTATTGTCGACCCGGGAAATGATTACTGGGTGATGGATGATCCATTGAAGGTCATTTTTGGTGGGACCGAGATACCTCCGATTCCAGCCGATTTTTTCAACCCGGGGTCTTTGCCATTCACGGGGGTGATTCTCTTCGGGGTCAATTCCACGAATCCATTTCTGGGCGACGCCGATACGATTCTTCGGCGAACGACTTCTGCAAATCTGCCGAGCATCGGCGCGGCTGACAGCGTCCTGACTGAGATTTTTGAGTTGCGATTGCGCAGCATCGATACGATCGACATCTCAGGAATTGAATGGAAAGTCGAGTTGACCTTGCCGGAGCCGCAGCCGAGCGGGGCGATGCAGATTCAGAGACTATCGCTCGACGGGGGAAGCTTCACCACAGACTTGTACATCCGGCCTGTCTTCATTTTCGCGAGAGTAGATGACAGCGAGCCCCCGCGGGTGTTCGATCCTGGTGTGATCGTCACGTTGAGCAGTACCCTGCCATCGAACTGGTCCACGCTGCCGCCGGCGGATACGTATCCCGGAGGTGGTCCGAACTTCTATCCGCTTACGCCGCTCGATCTGCTATCTCCGGGTGGGATGCATACGACGTTGGTGCCTGCTTTTGCATCGGGGCCACCGAGGAACTGTCCGCCTCTGGACTTGAACTTCGACAATCTTCACAACAGTGAAGATCTTCAAGCATGGGTTGAAGCGTTTCTTGCAGGACCGTCGCACCCGTCATTTTGCGCGGTGGATGCCAATGCAAACCACCTTGCAGACCTGGAGGACATCCAAATCAGTGTTGCGGTACTCCTGAACTGGCCCTCAACACTGATTGCGGTAGGAGACTGGGTCAACATTGATGCAGAATGCGACTATCGCCACCATTCGGTCACGGGAGAATGTCGCGAGCCGCCCCGGGCGAATCGTACGCGTCACATCGTTGTTCAGGCGGCGGATAAGGACGGCAATCCCAGCAACTGTCCAGTCAAGTTTCGCTTGTACAAATGCGACGGAGTGGGCACAGAGAAGGCAGTGGAAGTCGAACCGGGCGACAACGAATGCGTCACGGTCCCGGAGAACCGTACGCTGCAAGTGTGGTGCAAGCGCGACGGGGACAACGTCCCGTGCCGCATCAGCATCAAGGACGTGGGCGGCTGTCCGTAAGGCGGCAAGGGATCGGTGCGGAAAAAAGGCGAGGCCCGATGATCCGGGTGGACCATCGGGCCTCAAAAAAGCTGGCACTAACCTACTCTCGCCCGCTTGGACTACCATCGGCCCCAGGGACTTCACTTCTGAGTTCGGAATGGGATCAGGTGTTTCCCCCTGGGTGTGGGCACCAGCACGGCCTTCTGCGACCTTGCCGGCCGCAGAAGGCAAACCTTTCAAGGATCGCTTCCCTTGGCATCCGTGCGTCGCAAGCGACGGCGAATGGTGGGGGAAAGCGTCCCTGGAATACTGGAATAGAGTTGGGGGTGAGAATCGAACATCGCGTGATTCTTCGCCGACGGAGGACTTGATGGAAGCCGCCGGTTCGTGGTTTTTGATCATGAACCGTTGGCTGTCCGCATTTAGTCATCGAGATTGCCGAGGCAATCAGCGAATGATAAATGTGGTCAAGCAATCGACCGTTAGTACCAGTCAGCTTAGGGCCTCTCAGCCCTTACACACCTGGCCTATCGACCTCGTGGTCTACGAGGGGTCTCTCGTCTCCGAAGAGACATCCAAACCTTATCTTCGGGGGGGCTTCACGCTTAGATGCTTTCAGCGTTTATCCTTTCGCAACATGGCTACCCTGCGCTGCCCTTAGCAGGACAACAGGTGCACCAGAGGTTGCTACAACCCAATCCTCTCGTACTAAGGTTGTATCCCGTCAAGTTTGGTGCGCCCACGGCAGATAGGGACCGACCTGGCTCACGCCGGTCTGAACCCAGCTCGCGTACCGCTTTAATCGGCGAACAGCCGAACCCTTGGGACCGCCTTCAGCCCCAGGATGCGATGGGCCGACATCGAGGTGCCAAACCTCCACGCCGCTATGGACGCTCGGTGGAGATCAGCCTGTTATCCCCGGAGTACCTTTTGTCCGATGAGCGATCGCCCTTCCACACGGGACGACCGGATCACTAGGGCCTGCTTTCGCATCTGCTCGTTCTGTATAACTCGCAGTTAAGCCGGCTTGTACCCTTGCGCTCTCTGCACGATTGCCAACCGTGCTGAGCCGACCTTTGCACTCCTCCGGTACTTTTTAGGAGGAGACCGCCCCAGTCAAACTGCCCACCTAGCACTGTCCCATGCCCGGATTCACGGGTCACGGTGAGGAGACGAGTAATACAAGGGTGGTATTTCAACGATGGCTCCCCAGCGGCCGAAACCGCTGGATCAAAGCCTCCCACCTATCCTACGCATGTAGTATCCGGCTCCAGTACCAGGCTACAGTAAAGGTTCACGGGGTCTTTCCGTCTTGCCGCGGGTATGTGGTATCTTCACCACAAGTCCTATTTCACCGAGTCGGTCCTTGAGACAGTGCAGCAGTCGTTTCGCCATTCATGCGCGTCGGAACTTACCCGACAAGGAACTTCGCTCAGTTGGTCCCGCTCGTTTTCACGAGGGGCTGGACTTTACCTTGCCGAGATCATTTTCATGAATGCGTCCGCGGTTCATTCTTTCTGCAATTTTCATGATCTGCTTCAGGCCGTCCGCATCGAGATGCTGACGGGCTGAGACGGCCTCAACGACCTTGCGAAAGGCAAGGTAGTCTTGGCGTTTGATGGTTTTCAGGTCATGTTGATCGAAGAAAGGAATAATGCGGGCTTTCAGGTCTTGCAGTTTTCGTACTCGCCAGCACATCCGATCGCCGTGGTTTTTCCGGACGACACCACAGCCAAAAAAGGCCTTGATGGCGTACAGAACTTTTACGTCGCGGGCGTGCTGAACGATGGTGAACTCTGGCAAAACCTGGACACCAAGTGTCATGTCGCTGTGCTTGGAGATCCCGATGTGGAAGCAACCTTCCCCATCGGTAAAGCCAACGATCCACTGGGCGTCTAAATTCACAAAAAACGACCTCGGTCCGAACGTCAAGTCTCTGAGGGTTCCTTCAACGCGGATGCGTCAAAGGTCTTCCCTGCGGATTGTCCCCATGTCCGCTGGATTTTTACTTTCTGGCCAAGCCAGATGAGTACCAGACGGCTGTTGAGGAGTTTCCCGCATATGGTTCGGTTTTACTAAGGCTAGCGTATCGAGCGTAACACGTGGTTAACCTTAGGACCCTCATAGTTAGGGCCGCCGTTTACGGGTGCTTCGGTCGCCAGCTTCAGGGGCGAACCCCTTAACCGCCTTCCTTAACATTCCCGCACCGAGCAGGCGTCAGTCTCTATACATCCTCTTGCGAGTTAGCAGAGACCTGTGTTTTTGATAAACAGTCGCCACTGCCGTTTCTCTGCGCCCTCTGCTTGTATTGCTACAGGCAGGAGGGACCCCTTCTCCCGGAGTTACGGGGTCAATTTGCCTAGTTCCTTAAGGACCGTTCTCTCGAGCGCCTGAGGATACTCTCCTCGCCTACCTGTGTCAGTTTTAGTACGGTTCCGCATGACAATTGATCCAACGCTTTTCTCGGTTCCTCCTCCGCGCACTTCAGCAACAAATCGGCCTCGCCCTCTCGGGAACCCTCGAACCTAATCGTGGGCTGCACCTTGGAAAAACGCACGTTGGGGTAGATCATACGAAGGGCAGGAATATTAACCTGCTGTCCATCGGCTACGCCTTTCGGCCTCGCCTTAGGGTCCGCCTAACCCTGGGCGGATTTACCTTCCCCAGGAAACCTTAGGCTTACGGCGAGAGGGATTTTCACCCTCTTTCTCGTTACTCAAACCGGCATACTCACCTGATAGGCCCGCCAGCGCGCCTTGCGGTACGCCTTGTATCTGCCTATCAGCGCTCTCCTACCGAACCAAGAATGACGAATTACAAATTACAAATTCAAAGCGGACGCGATCGTGCGCGACCGCGCTTCGTAATTCGTAATTCGTCATTCTCAGTTCCCGCAGCTTCGGTTTACATCTTAGTCCCGTTCATTATCGGTGCCGGATTTCTCGACGGGTAAGCTATTACGCACTTTTTAAATGGTGGCTGCTTCTAAGCCAACATCCCCGCTGTCATAGAAATCCAACTTCCTTATGCACTTAGATGTAATTTGGGACCTTAGCTGACGGTCAGGGTTGTTTCCCTTTTGACCGTGGACATTATCACCCACAGTCTTTCTCCCGGGATAGTCTTCGCGGTATTCGGAGTTTGATTGGAGGCGGTAGTCTGGTGGACCCCGCGATCCATTCAGTAGCTCTACCCCCGCGAAGTAGTGGCCCGAGGCATGCCCTCAAGCATTTTCGGAGAGAACCAGCTATCTCTGAGTTTGATTAGACTTTTACTCCTCCCCACAGGTCATGCCAGAACTTTTCAACGTTCACGGCTTCGAGCCTCCGCGCCCGGTTAGGGGCGCTTCACTCTGCCCATGGGTAGATCACTCAGCTTCGGGTCTACCCCCTGCGACTCATTCGCCCTGTTCAGACTCGCTTTCGCTACGGCTCCACCGCTCAAGCGGTTTAGCCTTGCCACAGAGGAGTAACTCGCCGGTCCATTATGCAAAAGGTACGCCATCGACCATAACCGACCGAAGCCGGTTCTAGGTCTTTGACTGCTTGTAGATACATGGTTTCAGGTTCTTTTGACTCCGCTTATTGCGGTTCTTTTCACCTTTCAGTCGCCATACTTGTTCACTATCGGTCGTCCAGGAGTACTTAGCCTTGGAGGGTGGTCCCCCCGGCTTCACACGGAGTTTCACGACATCCGTGCTACTCTGGGAATCCTCTCAACGGAGAGCAGCGATCGTCGCGTACGGGGCTGTCACCCTGTGTCGCCGGCCTTTCCAGACCGTTCTGCTGATCGCGCCTTTGTAACTCCTCGAGGCCCCACAACCCCGGGCACGAGGCCCGGTTTGGGCTAGATCCGCGTTCGCTCGCCGCTACTGACGGAGTCTCGGTTGATTTCCTTTCCTCCAGGTACTTAGATGTTTCAGTTCCCTGGGTCGGCTCCGACGCACTATGCATTCATGCGTCGGTTGCCCCGCGTATTAAGCGAGGCAGGGTTGCCCCATTCAGAAATCTCCGGATCAAAGCTTGTTTGCCAGCTCCCCGGAGCTTATCGCAGGCTGCCACGTCTTTCATCGCCTCTGGACGCCTAGGCATCCACCATGCACCCTTACGAGCTTGACCACATTTATCAATCGCTGCCACAACTCTGACACTCTGAAACAGACGCACACCGAAGCATGCAACTGCTCAAAGCTCCTCATCGTGATCGCCACTGACAACGTGCCAAGTCACCGTCGGCGCTCCATCTCTTTCGATCGCCGTCCGACAGGCCCGAAAGCCCGCGGCCGACGCCGACAGAAACGGAGAACTTGTGAAGGATCTTCGTGATGTCGATCCTCACATTCCCAACTCTATTCAATTGTCAAAGAGCACGTCGTCCAGATCGCCCTTACGGGCTCACTAGAGACTGGAAACGGGAAACTGGATTCGCAACTCCGTGCTCACTCCAGTTTCCAGATTCTTGCCTCCAGTTTCCTGATTGGAGCCGACCGGGATCGAACCGGCAACCCCTAGCTTGCAAAGCTAGTGCTCTCCCAATTGAGCTACGGCCCCGAGCTTGAAACAAGATACTAGAGACTGCAAACGAGTTACGCCAGTCTCACATGCTCTTGCGTCGGAGCACCGCTCGGTCGAGCACCATCCTTTAACAATTGGCCGAGAAACTCTCAGCCGCAATTCTTTGTACCTCAGCCGCCGCCTTTTGCTCGAAGGAGCATCAAGACGACGACGATTCCGATCAAAGCCAACAAGCCCCAGTTCATCTTGCCGACCTGCGCCTCTCGCGGGGCAAAACCAAATGGGCCCGGTTGGAGTCGAACCAACGACCTCGTCGTTATCAGCGACGCGCTCTAACCAACTGAGCTACGAGCCCTGCTCTGGCTGAGCTGCGTGCCCTGCACTGGCTAATTTTTTCGGAATCGGCTGGGCGGCCGGTCGGCTCAAAATCCTCTGGGCCGACACATCGCGCTGGAAGGGATCGTCGCAAACGCGACGACAATTACCCTTTTGCTGCGTGACACTCGCCTTCGAAAAAGAAAGCGGCGTCAAAAAAAGCCACCGGCGTCTGCCGGCGGCTTGATCGAAAACCGTCAAGCACCCGTCAGCAGTCACGCCGACCGATTCAGAGCTACCTTGCAAGTCTTGCGAATCAATCGAACCCTTTACGTTGTTCCAGCGGCCGCTTAAAGCCGCCACACGGGCTACCCAACTTGCAGCACAGTAATGTAGCACCTGAACAGCCCGTGTCAAGCCCGAAATCGGGGTTTTATCAGGCACTGAACACGACCATAACTTCCAGTAGATGCAAAGGATAGAGTAATGGCCGCTGCGGCTCGTGAACTTTTGCACAAAAAAAGTGACTTCCGGCTCTGAAACCGCGCCGACGCGACGTGGGATGAGCCGTATAATGCCTCTCGAAACGATGAAAGGCCAGCGCAGGATTTTGTATCCTGTTGGGAATTGGCTCAGCGAAAGAGATAGGGAACGATCAAGAGGAGCACCAGAAGTAATGCGAAAATCCAAGGATATCAAGCGAAAACGAACACAGGCCGGCATCGAGTTCCGCAAAGGCAACCGTGAAGATGCGTACAAGATGTGGCGAGAAGCCAAGCAGGAGCTCGATGCGCTGCGAGGTCGCAATCAGCCCGCGACCGAAAAGGCCGCTGGTGATGCGGCGGAGAAGCCGGCTGAGTAAGTTCATGAGCAGTCGTCCTCCTCGCTACCGCCTTCGTAAACTCTGATCGAGTACCTTCTGTGCCTGAGCATTTTGCTGATCGGTTGATGGCAGCCGTGGCCACGCGCGGCGCGCCGTGTACCGTTGCGCTCGATCCCGTCTACGAGCACCTGCCGCCGGCACTTCAATCCGGCAAGGGCGGGGATGATGGCACCCGCCTGGCTGATATCGAGCAATTCTGCATGCAGGTGCTCGATGTGATCGCGCCGATCATTCCCTCCGTAAAGATCAATTCGGCCTACTTCGAGCGATACCATGCGGCCGGAATTGCCCTCTACGATCGACTGATTCAGCAGGCATCGCGACTCGGCCTCGTGGTCATCGGCGACGTCAAGCGAGGTGACGTGGGGCACACGGCGCAGATGTATGCACAGGCACATCTGCGTGGTGATCACAGCAACCCGCAGAACATCGCAGATGCGGTGACGGTCAGCGGCTACTTCGGGATTGACGGCGTGCAACCCTTCCTTGATGAATGTCGAGTATCGGGTCGGGGCATCTTTGTGCTGGTGAGAACGTCGAATCCCTCCGCAGCAGCCATCCAGGATCTGCACACTTCGGACGGCCGCCGCGTGTGCGAGGTCATCGCGGATCAGGTCGCGACGTGGTCCGAACAGGGGGATGCGGTCGGCCAGTGCGGGTATTCGTATGTCGGCGCAGTGACAGCGACGCGCGACCCGGCCGATGCGGCACGACTGCGAGCGCTCATGCCGAAGTCCATCCTGCTCGTACCGGGCTACGGTGCCCAAGGCGGCAATGCGGCGGATTTTCTGCCGTATTTCAATCGTGATCGTTCCGGGGCGATCGTGGCGGCCGGTCGATCGATCATCTTTGCACATCAGGAAGCCGCGCGCGCGACGATTGCCAGTGGTGACTGGCGGCGCTGTGTCGAGCATGCTGCCAGGGACTTCGTCTCGGATATCGCGAGACTGCTGCAGAGCTGACATCGCTCGGCGCCAAGGGTGTCGCGTTTGACACTGGGCACATATCCATCTAGGATTCCGGCGTGTTTACACGTTCGTTTGCACAACGACGTTGCATTCAGGATGACACCAATTTCGAGGAATGAAAATGACTGGCGGAAGAACGATGGTTGGCGCGTGCGCGCTGCTTGCGATGGGCATCAGCAGTCTGACTCTGGCAGATGAAAAGGCAAAGATGGGCGATGATAAGCCGAAGATCGCGGACCGGGCCTACGTGCGGATGAGCACGTCTCTCGGCGACATGGTGATCGAGCTCAATCGGGAGAAGGCCCCGCAGACGGTGGAAAATTTCCTGGGCTATGCGAAGGAAGGTTTTTACGAGGGCACGGTCTTTCACCGCGTCATCAAGAACTTCATGATCCAGGGGGGTGGCTTTGAGCCGGGCTATAAGCAGAAGCAGACGAAGTCCCCGATTCGCAACGAAGCCAACAACGGCCTGAAAAACGAGCGCGGCACGATCGCCATGGCACGCACGGGCGACCCGCACTCCGCCACCAGCCAGTTCTTCATCAACGTGGTCGATAACTCCCAGCTCAACCACAGCGGCGAGAATCCGCAGGGTTGGGGCTATTGCGTCTTCGGTAAGGTGATCGACGGGCTCGACGTGATGGACAAGATTCGCAATACCCCGGTGGAGATGGATCCTCGGGCCGACGGCCGTCAGCCGGCAGCGCCGACGACGCCGGTGGTCATCCGGAAAGTGACCATTCTTTCGCAGGACGAAGTCAAATCGCTCATCGAGGCCGAGCAGAAGCGCATGGCCGAGCGGGAAAGGGAAAAGGCAATGGAAGGTGCCAAGACGATGGATGCAGCGAAGGCACTCGTACAATCGCGCGGCGCGGATCCATCCAAGGGAGTGACCACCCCCAGCGGCCTCTGGTACGTTGATGCCGTCGAGGGCATGGGCCAGACGCCGGCTCGCTCGTCAGATCGTGTCAAGGTTCACTACACCGGCTGGCTGACGAACGGTAACAAGTTCGATTCCTCGGTCGATCGCGGCGAGCCGATCTCCTTCGGCCTCAATCAGGTTATCCGCGGCTGGACCGAAGGCGTGGGTAGCATGAAGGTCGGCAGCAAGCGATTCCTCATTATCCCGCCGGACCTGGCTTATGGTCCGGCCGGCCGGCCCGGCATCCCGCCGAATTCGACGCTGGTCTTCGAGGTCGAGTTGCTCGGCATCAACGAATAATATCCTGCTCCTTCGGGACGTGTTGATGGCCGGGTTGCATCGTTCACAGGTCACCATCGCCGCAGTGTTCAAGATCATGCGCGACCGGGAGGTTGTGCGTCTGTTAGTCGAATGTCTGCGGTACGGGCACGCGAGCGGTCATCGTGCAACTACTCGTTTTTGAGGATGCTGGCTATCGCAACCTGTTGCCGCTGGTCTACAGCCGGTGCACGTTCAACCTTCGCTGCGGCTTCGACAATCTTCTCTCGAAGATTGAGGCGGCCGTTGGACGGACGGCAGAATCCATATTCGTCAGGAAGACGCTCGCAGCGGTCATGTCCGAACGGCAGACCCGCCGCGTCAATCAGCCCGCCACATCGGACGATCAGCTCTGGATCAACGGCCGTCTGCTCTTGCGATCAGAAATTCAAATCGCTTTGAATTCTGTAGTCTGGCAGGCGAATACGCTACTAGTCGCGCGGGTGGATCGGGCGATCGGCTCGAAGTTGACGCCGGAAGTCCTGCAGGACCCGGCACGCCTGCGTGAAACGCTTGCCGGCTGCAACCAGGCGACGTTGCCTGCAGAATCATGCACGCTCATTGATTATCCCTGGCAGCTTGTGCAGGAGAATCCTGCAGAGATCGCACGGCAGTTCGCCCGCGACACGGGTGGTGCTCCCGCTGCATCGCAAGCTGGCGCGCATCTTGTGAAGCCCGGATCGATACGGATTGGCGACGGCAGTCGCATCAAGCCGGGCGCGGTGCTGGATGCCGACAGCGGCCCGATTTTCATCGGCGAGAATGTCACCATCCATCCGTGCGCCGTGGTGCAGGGACCGTGCTACATCGGCGATGGCTGCACGATACAACCCGGCGCGTCGATTCGCTCGGGTTGCAGCATCGGGATGGTCTGTAAGGTCGGCGGTGAAGTAGAAGGGACCATCTTCCACGGCTACAGCAACAAGCAGCATGACGGCTTCATCGGGCATTCGTACATCGGCGAGTGGGTGAATCTTGGCGCCGATACGGTGGGCAGCGATCTGAAGAACACCTATGGTCCGGTGCGCGTGCCGATCAACGGCGCGTCGGTCGACACCGGCGAGACCTTCGTCGGGGCCTTCATCGGCGATCACACCAAGACGGCAATTCGCACGACGTTGCCGACCGGCTGCGTGATCGGCTATGCGTGCAACATCGCGGTCAGTGGATTTGTGCCCACGTTTGTGCCGAGCTTCACATGGCTGACAGACGGCGGTCGACAGGTGAATGATCCGCAGAAGGCGCTGGCGCTGGCGCGCAAAGTGGTCGCCCGGCGAAATCGCAGCTACTCACCTGCCGAGGAAACTCTGTTTCTTTCGATACAGCAGACGGCAGGGAAACATGAGGCCATCGTCTGATGCAGCAGCCCTTTTCAGGTTCGACGAGCTACTCTGACTGCTGGGCGACGCTGTTGGTTCCCGGCAGCGTGGTACCGTTGCGGGCGATCAGGTAGTAGAGCTTGCCCTCGCTGTAGGTGAAGCCGGCGTGCTTGCCTGCATCGTCGCCGATTCCCATGTAGATGTCCGTCCGGCCCGGCGCACGGATGGCGGCGCCGCGATCCTGATCCAGCACGAAGCAACGGAACGATCGCATCGACTCTCCAGGTACGAGCGGCACGCGCGTATCGAGAAAGGCCAGGGCCGCGCGCGGGAAGATTTCCTTGTCTGTGGCAATGCTGTGATACGGCGTGACGCGCTCGGCCAGGCAACCGTAGGGGCCGCCGCGCGACTCGCGGAAGAAGACATAGCGCTTGTTGCGGAAGAGGTACTCGTCGAGATCTTCCGGATGCTGCCGGAAGTGATTGATCATCGTATCGAGCGAGAGGCGGAAGCGGTCGATCTTGCCGTCGGCCACTAGCAACTTGCCGATCGGCGTGTAGTCGTGACCATTGTGACCGGCGTAGCCGATCTCGTAGAGGGAGTTATCCGGCAGGCGGATGAAGCCGGAGCCCTGAACCGTAAACACGTAGGTTTCAAAACGATCGCCCAGCCAGACGATCTCGTTCCCCGCGAGCATGCCGCTGGTCTCGATCTCCTCCCGTGTGGCCCAGGGGCCGCCGATCGGGTTGCCCTCCTCGTCCTTCTTCAGGTCCGGCGGCAGGCGATACATCGGATACTGGAACTGGTCGGTGCGTTCCAGACTGCCGTCGAAGATGGGCGAGTAATACCCGGTGAAGAGGACGGTGCCTTCGTCGTCGCACCCGATGGACATGTACACATCGAAGTTGTCACGAATAAGCTGATCGAGTTCCTCGGGGCTACGCGCCTGATCAAGCATGGTGGAAAAGAGCTTGAGACTGTGGACGACCTGCTCGTGGGTGATCGGTCCGAGGGGATAGTACTTTTTGCTGGAAGGTTTGCTCAGGTAGTTCAGACTGCCGGCGATGGCCTCCTTGAGGCCGACGCCCTTGGCCCGGTACCAGCCCTCGCCGAAGTTCGGATATTGCGAGGGGTCGAGCTTGCGCAGGGCAAACTGGCCCGGCGGCAGGGGACGGTCGTAATCCTTCGTAAGGTCCACCATCGGAATCGGTTCCGGCTTCTGGCAACCGACCGCGATGAGCAGGGCAAATCCAGCGAGGAAGAATCGAGAGGTACGGGAGAGCATGACGCGACTCCTTTCACGTATCACATGAGGGGCCGGGTTCCCTTCCGGCGCCGGCAGGGCGGTAGTTACACCTGCCGCTAAGAGTTTAACCGCGGAGGACGGGACGATGCAACAATTTTGTAGGGTGGGCTGCCGGCGGGGGAGGTTTTCGAGAAAGGCAACGGGCCGGACGACTCATCCCTGCGCGTGGGTATGGAGTCGTCATTCGGCCCGATGTGCGATCGCTGTCGCACCTGCCTTCCCCCTTCGGAAAGCATCCGGAATATGTAAGCATTCGTCAGCGGGACGAGGCGTTCGAAGTTGCTGCTTCCCTGGCAGCGGGAAGGTCCTGAACCAGGTGGAGCTTTTCGAGGTCACCACGAAGCTGGAGATGCCCGCAGCTCTTGCACATCAGGGCGGTGACGGTGACATCGGCCGTATGGAAAGTCATGAACTTGACCCCGCTGGGCCGAAAGTGCAGCGTGCCGGTGGACTGAAGACTACCGGAGACCATCGCGTCGTTGCCGCAGGCCGAACAAGTGGCTGATTTCATAAAACACTCCCTGTGAATCATCTTCGTTTGACGTCGGGTCTCTTTCGTTACCAGGACGAATCTCAGCGTCGGTGCACGGATACCCGGCTGCCGTGAAGCTGGTCGTCGGGCAGTTCATCGGTCTGAAGCATTCCAGGGTTGAATCGTGCGTTATGACGGTGATCGAGTTCTCGGGCGTCAGGGCTTCGAGACCGAAAATCCTCCACTCGTATTGTGTGGTGGCAGTGACTTGTGGCGATCCTGACTCGTTGCTGCGAGCATGAGGATGCCTGATCTGAACCACTTTGCAAGCCGTTCGAAGAACTCGGCGAATAACAGTTCCTCGCTGCGGTGGTAGTCAGCCGGCAGTGCGGCCAGGTAGCGCCGTGCGAGATCATCGACAAGCAGCAGTTCATCGCGAACGATCTCGGTGAACACGAAGCCGGGCTCTGCATCCTGTCGATGCCAGCAGGGCAGCAGCGTTTCGGTGTCTCGCCCGCAGACGAAGCGAACCGTGGGGCTGTCCTGATTGGACGCTGATTGCGCGATGGGCAGTGGATCGGGTAACTCGCGTGTCTTTCGCCATCGCGCGATGAATGCGGGAGCGTTGAAAACATACGATCGAAATGCAACGTAAGATGGCACTGCGACGCGAAGCATCAGGAGTGCTTCGACCGTCAGGTTTGATAGCTCGTTCAGCTTCGCCGCTGTGACTCGCTCGAACGGCGGATCCGCTGCGTAGAAGACCTCCAGTTCGGTGCGTTCGAAATCCAGCAGGTCGGCCAAGCCGGCCCATGCGAGCAACCACTCCTGCCGCCGTGCACGAATGAACGCCTCAAAGTTCGCCGCCAACTGACGCTGCGAACTGCTGCGCCAAGGTCGCCAGCGGTGAAGCTCGCGTACCAGCTCGAAGTCGGCGAGACGGTGCGATTGTTCATCGCCTGCCGTCCGCCGAAGTCGATGAATGACGGCCAGACTCGCCGGGTAAACGTATTCGAGGGTAGATCGCTCACCGGCAAAGATCAGGTCGGTATAGACCCGAAGGCGTGCAGGGTCCATCTCGGCAAGGTCGGAGAGTTCGGATTGGTTCAGATGGGGAAAGCGTCGAGCCAGAGCATCTCGTTGCAGGTCGGCAGCTTTCACAGGATCGCTGTCGAGGATCATCTCACGTAGGGCAGAGAGATATGCGGGTAAGGCCATAGCTAACTCGCGCGCAAAGCGGCCACATCGTCCATGAGCTTCTGGGCCATTTCCGCTTCCTGCAGCAGTCGATCCAGACTTGGAATCTCGGCGTCCCATTCGACGAGGGCGGAACTCGGGCCGACCCGCTCGATGACCTTGCGATAAAGCCGCCAGGTCTCATCCGATACCGGTCGAGCGTGGGTATCAAGCAGCACATCGCCATTTTTTTCGAAGCCGGCCAGATGGAGCTGAATGACACGCTCCAGCGGGATGGCGTCGAGAAACGCCTCGGCGTCGTAGCCCTGGTTTGCCGCGTTGAGCACGACATTGGAGACATCCAGCAGCAGGCCGCAGTCGGCTCTCTCAAGTATTTGCGTGATGAATTCGGCCTCCGTCATCTGCGAGCGGGACGGGGCCACGTAGTAGGTGACATTCTCAAGGGCGAACGGTCGCTCGAGGATGTCCTGCACCACGCGAACCCGCTCGGCGACGTGGTGCGCCGCTTCTTCGGTAAAGGGCAACGGGATCAGGTCATTCAGATTGACATGATCCACCATCGTGAAGCATAGGTGATCGCTGAACCAGGGACTGTGAACGTCGTCGCAGAATTGGCGGATTCGCCGCACATGCTCCAGATCGAGCGGGTCGGTACTCCCGATCGAGAGGGCTACACCGTGGGCGATGAGCGTGTAGTTCTCTGCGATTCTGCGAAGTGACTCGGCGATGAATCCGCCGCGACCGATGAAATTCTCCGGGATGACCTCAAACCATCGGACCGGCGGCCGTCGATCGATGATCTCGGCGAAGTGCTGCCGGCGAAGGCCGATACCGGCACCGAGGCGAGGAAGCGACGCTCGTGCATTGAAGTTCATGCCAGCGACTCCGTTCCGGCTCGCTCAGGACAAGTTCGGCGGTTGAATTCCGTGCGACGCTGCGTCGCCCGCTCACCTCGTTACCAAGGACTTCAACGAAGCGGCATGTTATCATAAAAAAATGACCGCCGCGCCGACAAAGGCGCGACGGCCTCGAGTTTTGTCAGTGCGAAACGACAGTGGGGACTACTTGGTTTCTCCACCGCACTTCTTCTCTCCGCCGCACTTCTTGTCGCCGGAGCAGCTCTTCTCGCCACTGGCGCAGCACGCGCCGCCGGACTGCTCACTGCAACCGCTGTTCGTGGCCAGCAGGGCGCCGCCGCCGATCAGCCCCGCAACGACGGTCGCCTTGATCCCACCGAAGGCCAGTTTCCTGAGTTTCATCAGATACGTTCCTTTCATAACGAACGAGTTAAGGTGTGCCGGCACCCACGGCCGGAACGTTGCTTCTTTGATCACCTCTTCCCCACCTGCAGGGCAGTCCTCGGCCGGGTTGAGACACAGACCGATTCAACCGCAGCCCTGCATGCACTCGTGCCCTGTAATAAACCATCGGCAGGTGTTAGGATTTCCTCTCATCCCAGCCCAACGCAGCAACCCGGTCACCCTTGAAGTGTACGATCAGCACCATACACGGCCACGGCCGATAAATACTCTGCACGACGGAATAGCAGGCGTCGCACAGAAAATTGGCCTCGCTCGGAGATTCGATGTCCTGATTTCTCCAGAGGTTACAGCATTAGTTGCTTGACGGGACGTTGGGATGCCACAATACTTAGTCATCGCGACCATTCACGGGGGAAGAAGATCCTCCCGCCGATCCTGCGGTCGTGCTACAGCGGCCTCGCCATCATTGCCGCTCTTTCGCGGCCCGGGAGTCTGATCTCGTGCTCAAGAAGTACCTGTCTCTTCCCTTCCTGCTTTTATTCGTCACAGCGGGAACTTCAGGACTGACCTGTTTTTCGCCCGGCATGATGCCCGGGATAGATTTGGGCAGTTCGTTTCTGACGGCGACCCCGATCACTCTCGATGCTGACGGAAAGGCAGTTTTCACGTCCCTGATTACCGGAAACAAGGTGGACGTGGCGGACCTCGGTCCCATGTCCCCTGGTGACCGGATCATTCTGACCGTCAAACCGACAGTCGGCAGCCCGCTCGATCCGGTAGCCGCATTGTTTGACGATAACCAGGAACTCTTCGCGCTGAACGACGACGTGGACTTTGTCCAGGGTCGGATCGATTCAGCGATCGACGAGATCGTGACCGTGGCGACGCCGCGGATGTTTCTCGCGATCACCAAGTTTCCGCTCGGCAACCAGGAAGGCGCCTACGAGGCATCTGTTCAGGTGATGCGCGGCCAGCCAATTCCGGTACCAGTTCCCCAGAAGTTGCTGTTGAATTTCGCCGGCGGCAGTGTGTCAATTCCCAGTGAAGGCAACATCACGGTCGATCCCTTCGACGCAAAAGACATCAATCCCATCTACGACGGGCAGACCAACCAGATCAAGAACGTCATCGTCAACACGGTTCGTAATCGATTTGCGGGAATGGGCATTCAGATTGTGACCAGCGATGACATTCCTCCTCCTAACCCGCAGGATTGTCTGAGCGTCATTCTCTTCGGCGGCTTTTCACAGACCAAGTTCGGTGTGGCCCAGTCCGTCGATCAGGGAAATCGCGACCGCTGCGACGACGGCATCGTTTTCACGAACGACTTCACCAAGCCCTTTGCCCTGCCGCTTCCGTCGGCCGATGGCGTCGGCCAGGCCATCGGCAATGTCGCTGCCCACGAGGCCGGCCACCTGCTCGGCCTCAACCATGTCGCCGACATCACTGACCTGATGGATACGACGGGAACGGCCAGTAGTCTTCTGGCCGAGCAGATCTTCAAGACTTCGCGCCTTGCAGCCAGTGTTTTTCCAATCGGCATGCAGAATGGGCCGGCGCTGCTGCACCGCGTGATTCCGCCTCCCTGATCGTCTGCGGCGCGAGGAGTGAAGCCCTTCTGAGCGAGTCATGCCGGGCTGACAATACCTGAGCGACCGGCGACGTTATGCCGGGAGGGTCGTCGGCTACTCGACACCGGAGGGTCGGGCGGTGCACTGCCGCATTTTAATTCTGCTGGCATCCTTACTTTTGCTGCCGAGTGAGATGTCGCTCGCCGAAGACTGGTCGCGCGATCATGCTGCGCATCTCCTGCGCCGGGCCGGTTTCGGTGGTACTCCAGATCAGATCGACTACATGACGAAACTGGGCCGTCGCAAGGCCGTCGAATACATCGTCAATTACCATGCGGTGGACTGGCGGCCTCCGGAGATCGAAGTTGTATCTACCTCGATGCCTCCACGCTTACTGGAGCCAGACGCTGACCCGGAACGAATTGAGGAGCTTCGCGTCCTGCAGCGAAAGACCGACCATCGTCAGATCGCCGCGGTGGTGAACTGGTGGATCGAAACGATGACCGCAACTCCGCGTCCGCTGGAAGAGAAGCTCACTCTCTTTTGGCACGGCCACTTCACGAGCGGTCAGCGGGAAGTGCGCTCGAGCCGGGCGATGTACGATCAGAATCAACTGCTGCGCCGCCACGCCTCGGGAAACTTTCGCACCCTGCTGATCGACATCACCCACGATCCGGCGATGATTCTCTACCTGAACACACAGCAGAATCGTCGCAACAGTCCGAATGAAAACTATGCCCGGGAGCTGCTTGAACTTTTCACCCTCGGTCCGGGACGCTACACGGAGCAGGACATCAAGGAAGCCGCCCGGGCCCTGACTGGGATTGGTGTTGATCCGGAAACGGGCCGGCAGGTTTTCCGGCCTCGCCAGCACGACGACGGCGTGAAACGCTTTCTGGGTCGCAAAGGCCGCTTCGGCGCGGAGGAAATCATCGACATCATCCTGGTTCAGCCGCGCTCCGGGGAATTCATCTGCGCGAAGTTGTGGGAGTATTTTGCCGGGCAGGCGCCGCCGCAGCGAGTTGTTGAATCGCTCGCAGCAACGTTCCGCCGATCGCGTTACGAACTCAAGCCCGTGCTGATGGAAATGTTCAATCGTCGGGAGTTTTACGGCGAGCCGTGCCGCTTCACGCGCGTCAAAAGTCCCGTTGAGCTGATGGTGGGCACGATGCGGATGCTTGAAATTGTCCCGGAGGACACGACGGCGATCAGTGCAGCCATGCGGCAGATGGGTCAGCAGCTCATGCAACCACCGAGCGTCAAGGGATGGGACGGCGGCCTGGCCTGGATCACCACGAGCTCGCTCTACACACGCTACAACGCCGCCTGTGCGCTGATCAGCGGCAATGATGAGCCACAGACGAGAAGCCGGCGCGAATTCCTGCGGAAGCGACTCGAAGAGACCTTCGGTGCGGAGGCCGTCCTGATGCCGGATTACCCCCTGTCTGAGCTTCAGCCCGCATACGATCCGTTGCCGGTCATCCGTAGTTATTCATTGACCACGCCGGGAAAAGTGGTCGATCATTACATCGACCGATTGTTGCAGCGCCCGATCGCCCCGGACAGCCGGCAGGTTCTGATCGACGCTTTGATCCAGGATTGGCGGAACGCAGAGATTTCGGAGGAACAGCTCGCGCGGGCGGTGCGCGGCATTGTTCAGCTCATTGTGAGCATGCCGGAATACCAGGTGGATTGAGTCGGCCTCGGTGATACGCGAGCGAGGTATTTTATGAATCCCGACACCATCTACACGCGGCGAGACTTTCTGGGCGGCGGCCTCTCGATGTTGTCCGCCTCGGCTACCGTACCGCTGTTCGTGGATCAGTTCGCACAGTATCTGAAGGCCGGATTCGGTGCGTCCGCGCGTCAGCTCAGCCGCGACGAGCCAATCCTGGTCGTCGTGCAGCTCGCAGGTGGCAACGATGGCCTGAACACCGTCGTGCCCTTCCGCGATCCGCTGTACTACAGGGCGCGACCGCGGCTTGCCATCGACGCCGGTACGGTGGCCCGTCTGAATGACGACATCGGCCTTCATCCCGCAGCGACCGGGCTCAAGTCGCTTCATGACGATGGGCTGCTCGCCATCGTTCAGGGCGTGGGATATCCCAATCCCGATCGCTCACACTTTGTTTCCACGGACATCTGGGCGACGGGCGATCCGCGCGGGCGTCGGCACACCGGCTGGCTCGGTCGCTACTTCGACTGCACCTGCAAAGGCACACAGCGTGTGGAACCGAAGCTGGGGATCGCCGTTACTCAGGAAGCGCCACTGACGATGATCGGTGAACGCTTCAGTCCGGTCAGCTTTGCAAGCCCGGACGAACTCGCCTGGCGCGGCGGCGACCGGCCGTCGGCGCATGCGGCCTTCGAACGTCTCAATTCATCGACTGGCGCGGAAGGCATGCTGGGTTACCTGCAGCGCGCGGCGATGGATGCAAGGACCAGCGCGGCACAAATACGTGATGCAGCCGGTCGCGGGGATCGGCGGCGAAGACGTGATAGGCCAGGTTCCGGCGGACGATGGGGCGGCGGCGCACTCGCGCAACAGCTGGCGATGGTGCGGCGCATGATTGCCGCAGACCTGCCGACGCGCGTCTACTATGTAAGTCTGGGGGGATTCGATACGCATGCGAATCAGGCAGGGCGACATGCGACGCTGCTGGAAGAGCTGGGCAAAGCACTTGAGCAGTTTGCGCGGGGTCTGAGGGAGGACGGTCTGCTCGACCGCGTGTTGACGATGACCTTCTCCGAGTTCGGCCGTCGCGTCGCGGAAAACGGCTCACAGGGAACGGATCACGGCGCGGCCGCGCCGCTGTTCGTCATGGGCAGCCGAGTGCGGCCGGGCCTTCATGGCAGGCACCCCACATTAAAGACGGAGGAGCTGGATCGCGGTGACCTGAAATGGAAGATCGACTTCCGCGCGATCTACGCAACGGTCCTCTCGGACTGGATGAAGGTGGATGCCGGTCGCATCCTCGGGGCGAAGTACCCGCGATTGCGATTTATTCAATGATCCGATCAAGTGTGGCGTCGAGTGAAAACAAAAGCCCGCGGCAGGCCTGCCACGGGCTTTCGCGAGATCAACCTGTCATGGAAAGACTCGAAGTGTCAGAATAACGACACCCGGACCTGCTACATCTTCTTGCAGCAGGTGGCCGCGTCGGTGCAGCATTTACCGTCTTTGCACGCCATACGACAGAGCGTCTGCGTCTTGCCCTCGTGAGTCACATGCAGGCAGCAGCCGTCGATTTTGGCGGTGTACTCGCGCTTGCTGTCCTTCATGCAGAGCTGAAGCTTGTCATTCTTCATCGTATAGCAGCCGCTCATGGCGTGCATCTTGCCTGCCCCGTAGTCGGCGCTGGCCGTGAACGTGCCGTCGTGGCAGAAAGTCACGGCGGTAATGGGGTTTTCCGGTCCGGAGGGCCCGCTGGCCTGCCAGGTGCCGGCAATCGGTCCACCGCAACCGACCACGAACGCTGCCAGTGCCAGTAACGTGATACCCAGTCGTGCTCGCATGTTGTGTGCTCCTTGTACGTGCAACCTCGAATTGACAACGATCATCGACGGACCGCGCCGCCGGTATCTGCGCATTGTGAATTGACTGTCCAGAGTGTCAAGCCAGTGTCCAGGATCAGCATGGTCTTCCGGCACGCTATTCCTTTGTCTGGCCGATGGTTATGGTGTTCGCCGGCGAAGCGTGTGCAGGGGTCATCTCGGCGACTGCGGCACGCGAAGGGCTCAGCAGGACCGACGGACGGAGGAAGACCAGCATCACGAAAATCGCGCAGATCAGCAGGCATGTACGCAGTGCTCCGCACGATGACGTGTAGCGGACGGCGGAAACCTCGGATGCAGGGCGAAGATAACACGCGGCGACAATCCGCAGATAATAGGCGGCGGCGATGGCGGCATTGAGGACGCCGAAGACGACCAGCACGATCATCGCCAGGTGGCGGGGACTGTCCGCGCTGCACGAGAGGGCGGCACTGAAGACGTAGAGCTTGCCGAAGAAACCGCCGGTCGGCGGCATGCCCATCAGACTCAGCACACAGATCGCCAGTGCCAGCGACGCCCACGGATGTCGGCGTCCGGCACCGGCCAAGTCATCAAGCGTCTCTGCGGAATCCTCCTCGCCGTCGCCCGGTTTACGGAAGTAGGTCAACGCTGCGAACGCACCGAGATTCATCACGCCGTAGACGGCAATGTAGAAGAGCAGTGCCGAGATACCGTCAGACAGCGGACCGGTCGCACCGGCTCCTGCGGCGGCCGGTCCGGCCAGCAGGGCGACCAGCATGTAGCCCGAATGGGCCACGCTGGAGTAGGCCAGCATGCGTTTGACGTTCTGCTGCATCAGTGCCAGCGTGTTGCCCACCAGCATGGTCGCGGCGGCCATCGCCCAGAGCAGCCAGAACAGACCGTCTGCGAAGCTCCAACCGGTCATGGTCAACAGGCGGATGATCGCCAGGAATCCGGCGAACTTGGGCACAAAGCCCAGCAGGCCGGTGACCGGCGAAGCGGCACCCTGGTACACGTCGGCCACATAGAAATGCAGCGGGACGGCCGCAAGCTTGAACGCCAGTCCGACAAGCGAGAGGAGCAGCCCCAGCACCACGAGCTTGTCGGCAGCGCGAGAGGGCAGTTCGAGGACAGCGGCGATCGAGGTCGGTGAATCCGGCGTCGGGTAAAGCTGCGTCGTCCCGGCCTCGCCATAGAGGAACGAGAAGCCGTACAGCATGATGGCCGCGGCGAAGGCACCGAGGAAGAAGTATTTGCCCGTCGCCTCCTGGGCGCGCAGATCGCGCCGTGAGAGCCCGATCAGGATGTAAGTCGGTACGCTGACGAGCTCGAGCGCCAGGAAGAGCAGAATCAGGTCGTTCGCCACGGTGACCAGACTGATACCGGCCAGCGAAAAAAGCAGCAGACTGAAGAACTCGCTACGTTCCTGTGGTTCGGGAACACTTCGGCAGGCGAGAAAGATCAGGCCGCCGATGCACAGCGTCACCATTCGCGCGTAAAAGACGAGCGAATCGGCATGAAGCGTCGCCACCGGTTCATCCGTGGGCGTGGTCCGTCGCCAAGTCCACCAAAGGGCCACCAGCAGCGTTGTCAGGGCGAGTTTCCACGCGCCGTCATCCTCCTGGCGCGCGCGGCGGAAGCTGGTCAGAAGCACGACGATTCCACCGATCGTCAGGATCAACTCTGGAATCAGCGTATGCAACATAGCCATGCCGTCGGGAATCATCGGAGGACCTCCCGGCGGGTAGTTGACGGGTTGCGAATCTCGGGTTGAAGATGCACAGGCATGCGATGCTGCCTGTCAGATTGTGAAATGGCATCGAGGTTGGACGCGTCCGCGTGCGAATCGACCGGATACGCGCCATCCAGCTCGACGGCCTGCTTATGCTTATCGCTCAAGTCGTAGCGTGCAAGTGAGGCGGATTCCTGCGGGACCATGCGAGCCAGGACGGCACGATCGAGTGCCGGTTCCATGATCTCGATGGCGGGCTTCGGATAAACACCGAGCAGAATGCAGCCGATCGCCAAGGGTGTCAGAACGCCGATTTCCCGCGGTGTCAGATCGCGCGTCAAGCCGGTCGATGAGTCGAACCCGTGACCCGGTTCCTTGACTGGTCCGAAGAGCACGCGGCCGACCATGTACAGCATGTAGATCGCCCCCAGCAGGATGCCCGATGCCGCAGGAACGGCAAAGGCGATTCCCAGCGGTCCTTTAAAGCCGGGGAGGACGAATTTCTCAGAGTTGAAGGTGCCCAGCAGTACGAGGAACTCACTGACAAAACCATTAAGCCCGGGCAGGCCGATGCTCGACAGGGCAAAGAGGATAAGGAAAAACGCCATGATCGGCATCTGTCGGGCCAGTCCGCCGAGGTGATCCATTTCTCGCGTGTGATAGCGTTCGTAGATCATGCCGACTACCAGAAACAGCGCGCCGGTGGAGAGCCCGTGGTTCACCATGTACAGCACCGATCCGGTCAACCCGGCCAGGTGCAAACTGAACATGCCCAGCAGGCAGAAGCCCAGGTGGGATACGGACGAGTAAGCGACGAGTTTCTTTATGTCGCGCTGCACCCATGCCGCCAAGGCGCCGTAGATGATTCCTGCCACGGCGAGCACACCGATGATCGGCGCGAGGGCGATGCTCGCCTCCGGCAGCATGGGGAGACTCAATCGCAGGAAACCGTAGGTGCCTAGCTTTAGTAGTACGGCGGCAAGGATGACCGAACCGGCCGTCGGGGCCTCGGTGTGTGCCAGCGGCAGCCAGGTGTGAAGCGGGAAGAGCGGCACCTTGATGGCAAAACCGGCGAAGAATGCGATAAACAGCCACCACTGCGTGTTGAGCGAGAGGTGCCCATCCGCTGCCAGTTGATAGAGTCGGTCCAACTCAAACGTGAAGACACGCAAGCCATCCGGACCGATCGGCAACAGCGAGGCCTTCCAGCCGAGAAAGAGGACACCGGCAAAGGTGAGCATGCTGCCGGACAGGGTATAGATGAAGAACATGTCGGCGGCCTTCTGCCGCTGCGAGCCGCCCCAGATGCCGATGAGAAAGTACAGCGGTATCAGCGTGAACTCGAAGAAGACGTAGAAGAGCAGCAGATCGCGCGCGCAGAAAACGCCGAGCATGGCCCCGTGAAGCAGTAGCATGAGGGCGTAGTATTCGCGATGGCGATCCTGAATCCCCGAGAAGCTCCCCCAGATGGCCAGCGGCGTGAGCAGCGCCGTCAGCAGCAGCAGCGGCAGGCCGATCCCGTCGACCCCGACGTAGTACTGAATGCGCAGCGGCACCTGGTCATCTTCGCCCACAAGCCAGTCGGACCGCTCAACCAGTCGCCATTCCGCAGGCGCGATGCCGGGGCGATCGGAAACATAGATGAGCAGGGCGAGAACAGCAAAGAGCAGCGTGAGCAGACTGATGCCCAGGGCGAATCGACGGATGGATTCCGGCTGCCAGGCGGTGCGCGAAAAAAGCATCGCCGCCGCGATGATCGGCAGAAAGATGACGATCGACAGAATGTGATCGCCCAGCCAGGTGTCCGCAAGATAAAGCATCGAACCGTCCATTCGGCGGAAACGCTGCTCCGCCGGTCCTGTTGATGTCATTCGCGCGACGAGCAAGTCGCGCGGGGTGCTGCATGAGTCCTGCTACGTCGTCATCAACATCCACCAGAGCACGACGACAAGGCCCACGACCATGCCCAGGGCGTATCCCTGCATGGCGCCCTGCTGCCAACGCCGCAGGCCGAAGCCGATGCCGCGTGGCACCAGCGTGATCAGCCAAAGGACGCCGTTGATCAGGTAGCGATCCAGGTCGTAACAAATCTCGCCGACTTTGCGGAGCGGCCGCACAAAAACTCGGTCATATACCTCGTCGACGTAGTACTTGTGGTACAGAAGCCGATACACCGGCCCGGCGACAAGGGCGATGGCCATGGGGATTGTCGGTCGGCGACGGTAGAAGTACCACGCCGTGGCGATTCCCCAGAGCGCGATCAGCGAAGACACATACATCAGCAAATGCCCGCCGCCCTCGTGCGAGACTTCCGGCCGACCAAAGTTTCGGCTGAGAAAATCATGAAACGCGCCGTGCGGTTCGAAGATGCCGGCAAAGCCGCCCCGATGGATCGTGACGCCGAGGTAGCCCGCGCCGATTGCGCCGATTGACAGGATGACCAAGGGTAGCGACATCCACGCGCCGGACTCATGGGCGTGCTCAACGCCTTCGGGCAGGCGCTCACGGCCGTAGAACGCCATGTAGATCATGCGGAAGGTGTAGAAGGCCGTGAGCCATGCCGTGACCACCGCGACCCACGCCAGCCACGGCATGTCGCTTTCAAACGCGGCGTGGATGATTTCATCCTTGCTCCAGAAGCCCGCGAGGAAGGGAAAGCCCGCCAGGGCCAGGCCGCCGATGAGGAAGGTCGCGTGGGTGATCGGCATCGACTTGCGAAGCCCGCCGAATCGGCGCACGTCGATCTCGCCGGCCATGGCGTGCATGACGCTGCCGGCGCCGAGGAAGAGCAGGGCTTTGAAGAAGGCATGTGTGAACAGGTGGAAGATGGCCGAGTCGAACGCACTGACACCCAGGGCGAGAAACATGTAGCCGAGCTGGCTGAGCGTTGAATATGCCAGGATGCGCTTCATGTCGAACTGCGTGAGCGCGATCGTGGCCGCGAACAGTGCCGTGGCCGCGCCGATCGTGGCGACGATCCACATCGCATACGGCGAAGCGGCAAAGATGATATGACAACGGGCGACCATATAAACGCCGGCCGTGACCATCGTCGCCGCGTGAATCAGGGCGCTGACCGGCGTCGGGCCTTCCATCGCATCGGGCAGCCACACGTGCAGCGGAAGCTGCGCGCTTTTACCCATCGCTCCGCAAAAGAGCAGCAGTGCGATGGTCGTCACGCGGGCGCTTTCGAGCGGCACGCCTTCGACCGTGACACCGGCCTGGATCATGCGGAAGACGTTGGCGTACTCCAGCGTGCCGAAGGTGTAGTAGATGAGCAGGATGCCGAGGCCGAAGCCGAAATCGCCGATCCGGTTGACGAGAAAGGCCTTCTTTGCAGCTGCTGCGGCCGCAGGGCGTTGATAATAGAAGCCGATGAGCAGGTAACTGGAGAGGCCGACGAGTTCCCAGCCGACATAGAGCACGAGAAAATTGCCCGCCAAGACCAGCGTACACATGCTGAAGACAAAGATGGCGAGAAAGGCGAAGAATCGCTCGTAGCCGCGCTCGGCATGGCCGTGGTGATCGCGCATGTATCCGACGGAATAGATGATCACCAGAAATGAGACGATCAGCACCGTCAGCAGCATGACGCAGGTGAGAGGATCGACGCGGAAGGAGACATTCAGCCACGAGTCGGGCCCGGCGAGCATCCACTGGTATATCGTGAACGACTCGAACATCTGCCGGACGCCGTGAGCGCAGGCCTGCGTGCTTGCCTGTACCTGAAAGTAGAGTTGCACGGCCAGGTACAACGAAGCCGCGACGGGAAGGATGACCAGCCAGTGCGATCGCGCGCGAAGCCCCCGAAGGCCGATGAGGCCGACGAGTGCTGCTCCGGCGAGCGGCAACAGGGGAATCAGGATCGCCATGGTCTGCTGGTTCAAGTTTCTTCCACTGTGCGGTACACGTCGATTTACGAATTACAAAGGGAGGCGTAATCGGGTAGTTGTACCGCCATCGTCATTTGCGATTCGTCATCGGTAATTTCTCTCACCCTCTCATCCCGCGCCAACTTTCGGCGTCCAGCGTGCCGCGCCGTCGGTAGAGCATCACCACGATTGCCAGCCCCAGCCCCGCCTCCACGGCGGCAATCACCAATACAAAAAGGGCGAAGACCTGGCCTTGCAGGTTGCCGCGGGCCAGTCCCATTGCGACGAAGTTGATCAGCACACCTTGAAACATCACCTCGGTGCAGAGAAACATGATGATCAGGTTTCGTCGCGTGAGGAAACCGACCACGCCGATCCCGAAGAGGGCCGCACCAAGTATGATGAGCGTCGTCGCAGTGGTCATGTTTTGCTTCGATTCCACAGGTTGGCAATGCCCACGCTGCCGGTCCTCTCACATCAAAACGGCGATACGCGTTTGCCGATCTCGCCGGGAGCAAGCTCCGGCTCGCCTTCATCGTGCTGCGGAATACGTTTCCGCGCCAGTGCAATCGCGCCGACCATTGCGACGGTCAGCAGCAGGCCGGCCAGTTCCACGCTTACTGCAAAGTCGGTCAGCAGGACCCGGCCCAGCGCGAGCGTGTTGCCTTCGGCCGCGGTCGTCTTGTATTCCGCAAGACCGGTCCATTCATAGTTCACGATCACGCCGGCGATCGTGCCGACGAGTACGAACCCCACAAGCACCGCCGCCATCGGCTCACGGGAGTCGCGATCGTACTGAAGCGCCTGTGCAAACATACCGCCGGATTGCGGAGCAGACTGCTGGGCGAGCATGATCACGAAGACATAAGTCACCAGAATTGCACCGGCATAGACAATTACCAGGGCCGCCGCGAGAAACTCCGCACCCACGAGCACCATGAGGGCCGCCGTACTGAGCACGACCATCACGAAAAAAAGCGCCGCATAGACCGGCCGAGGATGCGTAACGACGCGGACGGCACCGCCAAGCGTCAGCAGCGAGAGCACATAGAAATAGACGCGCTGGCCTGCCTCGCCGAGCAACTGGCCCATGAGCAGCAGTAGCGCTCCGACGGCGGCGGCGACCAGCGTCAGCACGACGCCGCGCGAAGCCGGTCGGCCTTCCCGCGGGAGGGCCGCATAGACGGCTAACGCTCCCAGCGCGGCCGCGGCGTATGCGAGATAAACGAGCATCTGCTCCAAGCGAGTTCTCCACTTCGGGCGAGCCGGCATCCTTGCCGAATGACCGATTACGGGTAACCGGTGATCGGCGGGCTCTTGCGCGGCTTGTCGTCCTTCGTGCGGTCGAAAACCATCAGCAGCTTCTCTTTGTCGAAGATCATTTCTTCGCGGCTGGCTCCGACCAGGTGATACTCCGGGGTGAGTTCGATCGCGTCAACCGGGCAGGCCTCTTCACACATGCCGCAATAAATGCAGCGCAGTTCGTCGATATCAAAGCGGATGGGGTACTTCTCACGGTCGGGCCAGGGACTGTCGGCGCCTTCAATGTGGATGCAGTGCGCCGGGCACGCGGTCTCACACATGAAACACGCCACACAGGCCACGCGGCCCTGCTCATCACGGTTGAGGCGGTGCACTCCGCGATAATTCTCCTTTCGCAGGACGCGCTTTTGCTCGGGATACTGGACGACGGTCTCGTCACGCAGCTTCTTCCTGAACATGTGCCGCAGCGTCGTCTTCATTCCGCCGAAGATCTGCGGAAGATAGAGCCGCTCGGACATCGTCAATTCGGGCTGGTCGACGCGGATGACATCCGTCTCTCGCCAGTTGCGCGGAGCGCCGCCTTCCGGCAGCCGCGGTGCAGCGACGGATTGCTCACGCTCGTCGAATCCTCGGATGTCAGATGCAGCGCTCATGGCTCGACTCTTCGACTTCCTGGCGGCTATCGATACGCCATCAACTCGCCTTGGGCACGTCGCAGACTGTGCTGACGACCGGTGATGCGGCGGCCGCTGGCCACGCTGAAGACCGCGCCGACAAGGAGCAGGGCGGCGTTGCCGATCAGTGCCCACCACCGCCAGGCGTCAAAATACACGATCAGCACCTGGATCACGACAAGGGCCATAGTCAGCGGAACGAGCGACTTCCAGGCCAGCCGCATGAGCTGGTCGTAGCGAAAACGCGGCAGCGTCCAGCGGACGAGCATGTACAGGCAGATGAACAGGAAGACCTTCGCGCCCATCACGCCCATCCGGGCGAGCATGGCCGCGGCTGATTCACTGGTGTTGAGCCAGTGCCAGCCGGGAACGTGCGTCCCGCCGAAGTACAGGCAGACGATCAGCGCACTGGAGGTAATCATGTGGGCATACTCGGCGAGGAAGAACATCGCCAGCTTCATGGCGCTGTACTCTGTGTGGTAGCCGCCGATGAGTTCCTGTTCCGACTCGGCAAGGTCGAAGGGCATCCGATTGGCCTCGGCCAGTGCTGTGATGAACAGGATCAGTGCGGCTATCGGATGGTACATCACCAGCCAGCCGTGCTGGGCCTGATATTCGGTCATCTGTTCCAGCCGCAGCATGCCGGTCGAGAGAATCGCGACCAGCACGGCCATGCCAAGGGGAATCTCGTAGGAGAGCATCTGTGCCGCGGCCCGCATGGCGCCGTAGAACGAATACTTGTTGTTGCTCGACCAGCCGCCGAGCACGACGCCGTACACCCCCATCGAGGAGACCGCGAGGATATACAGCAGGCCGATGTCGACGCTGGCAACCTGGGCCACGAGCGGCGGAGCATCGGCATCCATCCACGGCCAGCGAAATGCGCCGCCCCAGGGTATGACCGCGAAGCCCACGAGGCCGACGATGAAGATCATCCAGGGGGCGACCAGAAAGAGCGATTTGTCCACGTTGGCCGGGATGACGTCTTCCTTCAAGAGGAATTTAAGCCCGTCGGCAATCGGCTGAAGCACGCCGTACGGCCCGACGCGGTTCGGACCGTAACGATCCTGCACCCAGGCGGAGATCTTCCGTTCGAGAAGAATCGAATACGCAACAGCTCCCATGATGAGCCCGAACAGCACAAGCGAGAGGATTACGCTGAAGTAGAATTGATCGTCCAGGATGGCCTTGATCTGCTCGCTGAAGGCGGACCAGATCACCGCCGCGCCGACCAGCGTGCCGATCGCCAGCACGAAAAGTGCACTTAGCGCTGCAAAGATCGGATGTCGCCTGACGAACTCCAATTCGTTTCTCCCGTCCCTCGAATCCCAGGCCCGCCTCTCAGTGGGCATGCGCCGGCATCGGCGGTGGCTCATGCGGCGAGGCAAACGCCGGCATCGTAGCCGACATCAGCTCCCGAATCTTCGCCGGGTTGTAAAGGCCGCTGATACCGCAGAGCGCCGCCAGGAAATTGCCGTCTTTCTGACATCCTTCGATCGGAGCGATCGAGGCCTCAAACGGCTGCACCTTGCCATCCACGTTGACAAACGAACCCGATCGCTCGGCCCATGAACAGCTCGGCACGACGACGGTCGCCGCCTCGGTCACTTTGTTCGCGAAGAGGTCCTGCGCGAAGACCATCCGAATCTTGCCGAGGGCCTTCTCCAGTTCCGGCGTGACCCAGGGCTTGGGACTTCCGCTCGCGATCCACGCTGCGCTGAAGGCGCCCTCGCCTGCCTTCTTCACCCAATCGTCAAACGAGACGACGCTTCCACCCGCTGCAGCGAGCACCATCTCTACGCCGCGCCGGTTCGGGCACTTCTCCGCCCGAATCGTGAACCGCGTGTCTCGCCCATTGCCCTTCGGGAAGGTCTCGTCGCTGCCTTCCATCGGTACCGGTCCCATCGCCAGCGTCGCCTGTGGCGCAATTTCGCGGATGAACTTTGCCAGCAGCCATGCCTCCTCACAGGCCATGAACGGTGAGAGCACCGCCCCGACCTTGTCCGCGCCATCCGAGGTTACGATCTGCTCAAGGCGAAATCGCGCGATCTCCGGCAGGGCGCTCCAATCCGGCATTTCTTCCTTCGCGCCGCGACGGACAATCAGACGATCGAGCCGCTTTGCATCGTGCACGTACTTCCAGCCGAATCGGCCCTCGTCGCAGATCCACCAGTCGTTCACGCCGGGGTTCCATCGCGGCTTGAGCCGCCAGACGACACCCTCGTTGTGATCGATTCGGATCGCGCAGCCCTGCGAACAACCGGCACAGATGCTCGGCGTCTCCTTGAGAAACCAGACGCGCTGCTTCATCAAAAAGTCCTTGTCAAGCAGCGAGCCGACGGGGCAGATATCTACCACATTGCCCTGAAGCGCGTTTTCGAGAGGAGCGCCAGGAAAGACGTCAATTTCTGCCCGGCTGCCTCGGTTTACGATGCACAGTTCACCGGTCCCCGCAACTTCGTCGCAAAATCGAACGCAACGCGAACACATCACGCAGCGATCCTGATAGAGCAACGTCTTGCTTCCGATGTCTTTCTTGGGATTCTTGTTCTTGTGCTCGACCATCCGGCTGGAGGCCTCGCCGAATTTCAAGCTGTAGTCCTGCAGATAGCACTCGCCGGCCTGGTCACAGACGGGGCAATCGAGGGGGTGGTTCAGCAGGAAATATTCCATGCACGAGGACTGGTTCTCACGAACCTTGTCCGAATCGAACCGAACCTCAAGACCGTCCTTCACAGGGGTCTGACAGCTCGGAACCAGACGCGGCGACCAATCCATTTCCTTCGTGCGTGGATTGGGCATCTTCATTTCCATCAGGCAGAGGCGGCACGACGCCACAATGCTCAACCCGGGGTGATAGCAGTAATGGGGAACATCCCAGCCCGCCTCGAGGGCGGCCTGGAGAACGGGGATTTTGTCCCGGCACTCGATCTGCTTGCCGTCGATGGTGATCTTGATGGCGCTCACCCTGGCGATCCTGCTCCCGGTCTTATAGGTCCTCGGCCGGGCATCTCGCCGCGTCCGGAAAGTTTGTGAATCTTATCACGAAGTGGCCGCCGTCGCCAATGGCAATGTCAAGCACATCAGAGCAAACGCCGAACCCGTTACGAATGGGCATTGTTCCGGCGGCACGCCGACTGTCAAATACCGCACACGGAAACACCGATCAAGAACCGATCGTAGGAGTCGAATATGAGCCGAAGCACGCAGGTCTTTCTGGTCGGTCTCCTGACCCTCATCGCTGCTGACGCGGTCCACGCACAGATCACAGGAAGGGGCACCGATTCATCGCAGGGGTCGGCTGGGGCGCTCAATTCAGATGAAGGTGCAGGAACTCCTCCGCACATCGAGATGATCGGCCTGCCGGATAAAGTGCGGCAGGAAATCACGGCCGGTTACGAGGCGGCGAAGGCATCACCCAAGGACGCCGCACGATGGGGCGAATTGGGATTGCTCTACGCAATGCCCTCTCCGCTTGATGCGGCGACGTGCTTCGCGACAGCCGCGCGACTCGAATCGGCGAGCTTTAAGTGGAAATACTTCGAAGGGCTTGCCTCGGCGGCTGGTTATCGTCGCGATGAGGCGGCGAGGGCCTTCCGGGAGGCGTCTCGTATCAATCCGACTTATGCACCCCTCTATGTTCATCTGGGCGATGTTCTCATGTCATCCGATGCCGCGGCTGCTGAAGAGGCCTACCGAAACGCTCTGAAGCACGCTCCGGGAATGGCCCGGGCGCATTTCGGGCTCGGCGAATGCGCCCTCAGGAAAGGCGACAAGGCGGCGGCGACCAGGCACTTCCAGGAGGCCGTTAACGCAGCGCCCCGGTTCGCGGCAGCCCATGCAAACCTGGCCGTGCTCATGGAGGAGGCCTCCGAGTTCCGTCAGGCACAGATTCATCGAAGCCGTCAGCAGGACGGTGCCTCGCCGCCGCCCGGCGACGATCCGCTGTTGATTGAGTTCTATTCCAGGTTCTCAGGAGGTACGCAACTTCTGGAGCTTGCGGAGGGTCTCGCGGGCGAAGGGCGGGTGGATCAGGCAGTGTCCGTACTTGAGCAGGCCATTAGCCGTAATGCAGCGGATGCCCAGTTGCATCATGCATTGGCCGTCTTGTGCAACAAAATGGGCCGCTATCAGCAGGCCGTAAGCCATTTCCGCGAGGTACTCGAGCTGGCCCCGGCACAGATGGAAACGTTGCTGCACCTCAGCCAGACCATGCTGCAGATCCATGACTACAGCGGTGCGGCGGGTCTGCTCAAGGAGATCATACAGAATGAGCCGGAGAATCACCGGGCCCTCAGACTGCTCGCCGCTGCGTTCCTGCAGCTACGCAAGCCGGACGATGCGATTCCGGTGATCGATACCCTGATGAAACTTCGGCCGGCGGACGCCGAAAACCATCTCTTACTCGCCCTAACGGCGCTGAGTCAGGATCGCGTTGGCATGGCGGCCGAGCAGTACTCCGAGTTTCGAAAGAAGATGCCCGATCCGCGCGCTGTAGTCTCCAGCTTTGCCGCGCACGTGGCCAAACTGATGGTCGATCAGCGGCGACCTTCCTCTCAGAAGCTCAAGGGCAGAAGGGCCATAACCCTTAACACGATCGATCGTTTTGCCGAGGCCCTTGGTTCCGTCGATCTTGCTGAAGATTCGCCCCCCTTTAAGTCTTTCGCCGACACCCTCGTTCATCAGGCATCACGACTGGCTCGGCAGGGCGATTTCAGCGATGCCGTGCTGCATCTGCGTGCCGGAATCGATGATCGTCGGGAGGCCAGCGTGGATGAGATGCTGAGGCGCGTGAAGGCATTGATGCAGGCGGAGCCGAGCGAACCGGCGATTCCGCATCTCCTGGCGCTTTTTCTGGTCTCGCTGGATAACCTCGATGCCGCAGGAAAGCAGTGGCGCGAGCTGCTTGATGCACACCCAGAGTATCAGGTCGCCGCGATCTCCTGGGCGTCGGAGTTGGTCCGTAAGGGCGAATGCGGGCAGGCCCAGCGGATTCTGCGGCTCTCGCGGAAGCACAATCCGGACTCCGTCTGGCTGGCCAATTCACTGGCCTGGTCCCTGGCGGTTGATCCCGCGATCGATACGGCCGCGGCCAAAGAAGCGGTCGAGCTGGCGACGTGGGTGTGCGAGAAGGCCGCTTCAGCTGAGCCGGCCTTCCTGGATACCCTGGCGACGTCCTATGCCGCAGCCGGGGAATTCAACAAGGCCCGTGACACGATGGAGGCGGCCCTTCAGGCGGCTGTCGCATCCGGCAAGACCGAATCAATGGCGGAGTATCGCAAACGGATGCAGATGTTTCGTGTCGGAGCGGCCTACAAAGTCGATACGCTACGCGAGTAGTGATTTAGAATGCGGCATCGCGTGATGCGGTCTCCCGCCTAACGGCGGCGTTCCAGAGCATTTCATTGTTGACTGGATCTTGGTCGCTGGTTGATAAGGAAGGTTGAAAGCCTATTCGCAAGACCTGAGGGAACGGGTCGTGCGGTAGGTGGACTTGGGGTTTTCGACGATCTGGATGATCTTGACGGTGACTTCGGTGAACGTCGCGATCTCGCCAATGCTGGCGAGGGCGGCGGCGTCATTCTTGTCGCCTTCCGTTTGCGGCTTCATTGAGGAACGGGCCGCTGCCGTCCCAGTCGAAACCCATGCCGTACGGGCTCCCGAGGCTCGCCCCGCGGCACAGATCAATGTTTGCACCCATGGGACATTTCGAAATCGTTGAGGCGTCGCTATTCAAGCGGTTCCTCGGTGAGCACGTCAACGGCGTCAAAGCGAACGCGTGAGCAGGAACTGCATGTGCAACCGAGCTGATCACAGCGGCACCGGCAGTCATAGCCGGCCGGACAGGTTTTGCTCGCGGAACAATTGCCTCCGGGAGGACCATCATATCGGCATTGACAAGAGGTTCCGTCGGCGGCTTCCTGGGCCGTGCCGTCCGACCGCCCATTTGGTGATTGAAGAACCGTTGCGTTCTTGAGGTTGAAGCGAGCGCGAAACGACTGCTTCGCACCTTCGACCCGGACCTCCAAATTACCGGTTGCTTCGTCGTAATCGAGCGTCAGGTATCCCGGTATATCGTAGACAATGCTGATTTTGGCCGCTTCTTCCGAATTCACGACGCCGAAACGATGGATTGCAGTTTCGAGATTCTTGCCTTTCGAGAACGACACGATTGCATCGCGTTCGACCAAAGCCAGCCCCGTCGCTTTGAACTTGAAGGCCAGGCCATCGTGATCTCCCGTTTCGATCATGACAAGACCGTCGGGGCCGATCCAGACCGAACCGAGGCCGTCGTAAGGAACGTCAAGTGTCGGGAATACGTTCGTTACTTTCGGAGCGGAACGGTCGGCGGATGCCGGCCCGACCTGTGCGCACACCGATTCGCCATGGCCCAACCATCGAACGGCAGCAATGCCCAGACATGCAACGATGAGGACGGCACTGATCGCGCGTTTTGCTCGAAACATATGGCACCTCCCTCGAAATGGATTTGCGGGTAGCCATCTTCCGCGGGTCGCCCGGCATACAATGCCGACCCGGCCCTCAAATCGAGGTCATTTTACCCCCCCCCGCTGGATTGCAAGGGTCGGGCGAGATTTTTTCACAATTACGCCGCTCCGGAGCCGATTTGGTTTGTATTGCGACGCGGTCCTGCCTAAATTTTTCCCTCCAGCGATCGTAATAATGTTCTGGCGAGCAAAAAACAGGTTTTAGGAATCCTAGAATGATATTAGCGTAGGCAAAAATAAAAGTAAAAGGCCTCGGCTCCACAAGGAACCGAGGCCTTTTAATTGAAACAGTCTAAGTCAGCCGGATCGCTTAGCGAGCGCGGCGGCGGACGAAGAGCAAGGCACCGAGGCCGAGGAGGCCCAGCGTTGCTGGCTCAGGAATCTTGTTGACAAAGTGAAGCTCGAAGCGTTCGATGCGGCCCGTGTCGCCGGCGGCATGATCGATGACATGCAGGGTCCAGGTTCCGGCCTTCGGCTTCTGGTCAAAGAGACTCAGCGGCTGCTCAGGGCGCCACGTACCAGTGGGGTTATTGATGGGCGTGACGGGAACGTCATAGGTGCTATTGGCCTCGTCATCGAGGATGAACAGGGCACCCGTGTTCGGGTTGCCGTAGTTGTCGTTCGAGAAGCCAAACGTCGTCTGCGGATTGCCCGGCCGATTGACCAGCATCACGCTCTGTGCTGACTCGACGTGCGTCAACCGAATGCTGAGGTCACCCTGCCAGGTATGGCGGATGAGCAGACCGACGTTCAGGTCCCAGATCAGCGGGCAGGCCGGATCGACGTCCGGCACCGTGATTGAGGCGGTCACGCCAGTAGGATTATTGTCCGGAATGTTCGTCGGGACGCTAAACGAGAAAATCTTCGGCGTCGGATCGGGGCAGATGGCATCCGCGAAAGCGGGCACTGCGCCAGCCATGACCGAAACAGCTATAGCAACTACGAGCGAAAGCTTGAATCCACGGTTCATCTGAACCCTCCTCCGATTGTCTGAGAACACCCCACTAGATTGCACTTGCAACGTGCCAGGGGATGCTTCTTCCAGATACCTCTCGACTCCGTATTGAGCAGAACACCCAAGAAACACAGGGCTCTTGCTCAATGCATGAAGTGCGCTGTCGCGCTACCCTCCTCCACGCAAGACGCAATGTACCAGATTCAGGACCCGAAATCAAGTGGCCAGAAGGAACAATTTAATCCTTCCTTCGTATTTCTGGATGTAACGCGGGATGCACCCGGCAGGGCGGGCGCCGTTCCCCCCGTAAGGATTCCCCTTTACTTTTCAATAGCACGAACGTACTACAGGGTTAATGCCCTATGTACGAGCCGCTCAGGTCGCTAAACTATTGCCATGAAAGCATCTTCTGATTCGATTCTGAAAGTCTGCTTCCCCCTTGCCCTGTCGCTCCTGATAGGTCCGGGATGCGATAGGACCCCTGAAAAGGGCGAGAAATCTGCCCCGGAAAGCTCGGCGGTCCAGCAAACGGAGTCTGGCGTAGGTACCAATAAACCGGAAGATAGCGCCTCCGAGCAGCCGAACACGCATCTCGAAAACGCACCGGTCAGCAAAGTCACCGTCCAGCCGGAACCGATTCTGCCAGCCGGCACATCCCTTGAGGAAATCGCCGAACGCGTCGACGAAGTCGATCCGGTCCGACCTCAGGCAGTAGAGCCCCGCAAGCGACGAGGGCCGGTCCCTACCACGCTCGATCCCGGTGACAGCGGCCTGCCGACCATCGATCTGGTGGGTCTTCCTGAGGCCCTTCGATACGACGTCGTCACGGCATTTGAAGCAGCCAAAGCCGCTCTGAATAGTGCCACCGCACTCGGCGAGCTGGGAATGTACTACTACGCGGCGGATTCGCCCCTCGCGGCCATCCCCTGTTTTGAGCGAGCCGCATCCATCGAACCGTCGTCGTTACGCTGGTGGTATTACCTGGGCCTTTCGTTTCTCGGGGCCTACGACGCAGAGCGCGCGGAGGAGGCGTTCACCAAGGCCGCCGCGACCGACGAAAAGTACGCTCCGGTCCTTGTTGAGCTGGCCGAACTGAAACTGCGGCGGGACGTGAACGCTGCGCAACCTCTCTTCGAACGTGTTCTGGCGGTCAATCCTCAGGAGACGCGCGCCCTCGTCGGACTGGCTGAATGCAAGATCGAAATGGGAGATTACGAAGCCGCCCGGGCTCTCCTGAAAGAGGCGCTCAATCTGGCCCCCAAGTACGCAGCCGCACACGTTGCCATGACGACGGTTCTCCAGAAGCTCGGCCAGGAAGATGAAGCCCGTGCCCACCAGGAGGAAACGAAATTCGGCGGTCAACCCCCGCTGACCAGCGACCCGCTGCTTGTCGAGCTGCTCAGCCGGTCCGGCGGCGGGCAGGACTTGCTTGTCCTGGCGGAGCGGCTGGCGCGTGCCGGCCAGATCTCACAGGCCATTTCCATGCTCCAGCAGGCAATCGACCGCAACGAGTCTGATCTCGGCGTGCGCCACGCCCTCGGCGTATTGCTCAGTATTCGCGGCCGCTATGTCGAGGCAATATCAGAATTCAGGACCGTCCTGAAGAAAAACCCGTACCAGTTCTCCACGCTCGTCGAACTGTCGCGGGCCCTCATGCGCCTCGGGGCCTATGCGGAGGCCGAGCAGCTTCTGCGGGAGGTCCTCAGCACGGCCACCAGCGACACCCGCGCGATCATGCTTTATGGCAGTCTGCTGATGAACATCGGCAAGTCGGAAGATGCGGTGCGCTACTTCCAGAAACTCGTGCAAACACGTCCCGATTACGCCGACGTTCACTGGGAACTTGCCAAGGCCTACACGGTCGATAAGAAGTACGATCCCGCGGCACAGTCCTACCGCAAGTACACGCAACTGGCCGGGAGCAATGAGGATACCCCGCGCAAATTCGTCTGGGAGATGCTGCGCATCATGGTCGAGCAGCGTCGGGCTGCCGGCTCGGGTGTCGTCGTCGATCAGCGGCTCGAACCTGCGGTGCTGACGAACCTGGCCCGCTCTTTTGACGCCCAAGCCCTGCCAGATGCCGCTGCTGCGGCACGAGACTACGAAGGAATCATCGCCCGGGGTTCGTCGCGCCTCGCACGTCGCGGTGCGTTTCTGGAGGCCGAGCGCATCGCCCGGCTGGGACTTCCAGCTAACAAGACCACACAGGAACCGACCATCGTGAGACTGCTCCGGCAGGAGTTGTCGGACACGCCCGACGATCCCGGTGTGCGACACCTGCTGGCCCTGATTCTTGCTGCCTCTGGCGATGGTGCCGCGGCCGGCTCCGAATGGAGACAGCTCATTCGCCTGCGTCCGGAGTTCGAGCTGCCTTATGCTGCGTGGGGCATCCACCTGTTGAGCGAGTCGCAGCATAAGACGTCGGAGGAACTGTTCCGCAGCGGACTTAAGGTGCATCCGGAGTCGATCATTCTCCGCAACGCACTTGCCTGGCTCCTGGCCACGACGCCGGACGATTCCATTCGCAACCCGGAGGAGGCCGTTCGGCTCGCGGAGGAGGCCTGCAAGCAAACGGGTTTCCGCGATGCGGAATTGCTCGACACGCTGGCGGCAAGCTATGCCGCGTCCGGCAATTTCCGTGAGGCGACCCGCTTCGAGCAGGAAGCCATCAAGGCCGCGACGCAGGTCGGCCTGCGGGCCGCACTGGTGCGCTACCGTGAGCGACTGATTCTTTACGAGAAGGGGCTACCCTATCGTGAAGCGCGCCGGTAACAGGTTCGCCTGACTTCCATCCGCGACTGCGGAACACTACTCATGAAGCTTGTTGTCGCCACCACGCAGTTTCCAGTTTCCTCGGAGATTCCCCGTAATGCCCGTTACATCAGGCGGCAGATGAACGCAGCAGCGGAACGTGGCGCTGCCGTGGTCCATTTCTGCGAAGGCGCCCTCTCCGGATACGCGGGTGTCGATTTCCCCACGTTCGATAGTTTTGACTGGGATGCGCTGGAGCGATGCACCCACGAGATTTGCTCGCTCGCGGGTCAACTGGGCCTCTGGGTGCTGCTCGGCTCTGCACACCGCCTGACGGGTAACCGAAAACCGCACAACTCGGTCTATGTCATCAACGATCGTGGTAATATCGTTGACCGTTACGACAAGCGATTCTGTGCGGGTCGTCCGAACGATCCCGCAGCCGAACTGGTGCACTTTTCTCCCGGTAATCACCTCTGCATTATCTCGATTCGCAACGTGCGCTGCAGTGTGCTCATCTGCCATGAGTTTCGCTATCCGGAGCTGTATCGGGCGTGTAAGTCACAGGGTGTGCAAGTGGTGTTTCATTCCTTTCACGCCGGTCACGCTACCGGAAAACGACTGGCCTCCATGCGCCGGCAGGTCGGGCGCGACTTGTTACGCTGGAATCCAGCCGACACGCTTCCGGGCATCACCATGCCTGCAACCATGCACGCTGCCGCAGCGAGCAATCATGTCTGGATCAGTTGCAGCAACACGTCGGCACGCGAGAGCTGCTGGCCGGCCTTCTTCGTACGGCCCGATGGTGTCATCACCGGCCGGCTGCAGCGAAATCGTGCCGGTGTGCTCATCTCAACCGTAGACACAAACGCCAGATTCTACGATTCGACAGCGCCGTGGCGCGACCGGGCGATGCGCGGAACGCTGCATTCCGGCAAGCTTGTCGATGACGCGCGTTCCCGCTGTCGGACGCGTCTTTAATGATGGCTCATTCTTGTTTGTGGTGTGGCGCGTTTAACCGGCGCGGTGATAGGTGTGACTGCCGCGCTGGCCGATGATGGGTAACTCATAAATCGCCGGGTTGAGCCGCTTGAGTACTTGCTCGACGCGGCCGGGCTCCTGCCGGCGAATGTGCTGCTCGAACTCGTCGCGGAACTTCTCAACGATCGTGCGGATCGGGTAGGCCGCGCCATCTGGAAGGCCGCAGATCGAGAGTCCCGGCATCATGCCCATCTTTCGCGTGACTTCACAGATCAGGTCCAGGTCGGCGATTCGCCCGGCGCCGAGGGCGATTCGCATGGCGATCTTGTACATCCAGTTCGTGCCCTCACGACACTGGGTGCACTGCCCGCAACTCTCGTGGGAGTAGAAGCGCGCGACATTGGCCAGCACCTCGCGGATGTCAGCATCCTGCGGAATAACGATGGCGCCGGCCGTGCCCAGACCGAGCAGGCCGTACTTGCGGACCTCGTCAAAATCAAGTTTGCAGTCCAGCTCGCTTTCGGTGAGCACGCCGACCGAGAGCCCGCCGGGGATGCAGCCCTTGACCTTCCTGCCATCGATCATTCCCTGGCCGTAGTCATCACCGAAGATCAAGTCGCGACAGGTAATACCAAGCGGGGCCTCGTAGCAGCCCGGCCGCTTGACCGGCCCGCTGATGGTATAGAGCTTCGGCCCGCTCGATCCTTCTGTACCGATGGATTTGAACCACGCCGCGCCGCGCTCGATGATGTGCGGCACGCAGCAGAGCGTCTCCACGTTGTTCACCACGGTCGGCCGACGGAAGAGCCCCTCTATCGCCGGGAAAGGCGGCTTGATCCTCGGCCAACCGCGCTTGCCTTCAAGCGACTCGATCAGGCCGGTCTCTTCCCCGCAGACGTAGGCCCCCGCACCGCGGTGGATGAAGCACTCCAGGTTGTAGCCGGTGCCGAAGAGATTCTTGCCGAACAGACCCGCCGCGTAGGCCTCGTCGAGGGCGGTCTGCAGAATGTGGAACTGCTCATGAAACTCGACGCGCATGTAGATATATGCAGTCGTCGTCTGCGTGGCATATGCGGAGATGATGATACCTTCGAGTAGCTGGTGGGGGTCTTCTTCCATCAGCACTCGGTTGCAGAAAGTTCCCGGCTCGGACTCATCCGCATTGACGCACAGGTAGGTCACCTGGCGTTTCTCAGGCAGAAATGACCACTTCACGCCTGCGGGGAAGCCCGCGCCGCCACGACCGCGCAGGCCGCTTTCCTTGACGATTTCGACGATCTGAGCAGGGGTGTGATTCTTGAGGGCCTTCTCTGCCGCGGCATATCCGCCGCGTTCGCGGTAGACCTTCAGATTGCGAACGCCCTCAACGCCGACATTCTTCAAAAGGACGGGCTCGTACTTCGCCATGCGCGCTCTGATCTCCCTTACAACTGGTGCGGTGAGTATAGCAGGTGCCCTGCAGAAGGTAAGGGCATGTCATCCGCCAGGCGGGCGGGCGAGCAGCGCTGCGTTCGGAACGATCGCCTGGAAGTAAAGCAGACTCCACGCGATGCAGCAGACGGTCAGCCAGCTTCGCAGCCCGCCACGTGTCAGTGGGGCGATCACGACGAGCCAGATCGGAAGATAATCGAGCGCGAATCGATTCCAGCCCGCCTGGATAAATCCTGTGCCGTGATAACAGAGCAGCCCGAGCATGACCGGCAGGGTGCCGAGCATGAGCAGGCGCCGTTTCGGATCGCTCCACCATGCACGGATTCCGACGAGGACATACAAAAGCAGCGGCGTGGTCAGCCAGATACCGGTGCCCAGAAGATTCTTGGGCTTGATGTTGATGTGACTGAAGGACACCTCTTCCAGGACCGGCGGGGCCAGGTGCATGTAGTAGAAGTTCTCGGGAATGAAGTGATGCGAGAAAGTGCCGTAAGTGGTGCACTTGCGTGCGAGTTCCTCGGCTTCACGATTGACGTAGATATGTCGATAGCCGAAATCCAGTGGGTTGCCGAACTTCAGGTGATTGAGAACCAGAAGGGGCGCGGCGATGACCGCCAGACCGGCGAGACACAGGCCCAGCCGGCCGCGCTGTCGCGCAACCCACAGCAGCGGCAGGGCGTACAGAAACGTCATCTGCCGCGACCATGTGGCGATCAGCAGGCCCAGCAGCCCCGGCCAGACGCGCTGTCGGCCGATCAGGTCTGCCGAGAGGATCAACAGGCCCACCTGCGAGGCGACGTGGTACATCTGCGCGAGCTGGCCTTCGCCTGCGTATGCGAGATTGGGCAGGACGGCCGTCCCGCCCATCCAGCCGAGTGTGAGCAGCGCCGCCCATGCCGAGTCACCCACTTGCCGACGGAAGACGAGGAAGCCCGTAATCGGCAGCGGCCAGAAGAACAGCAGCAGATGCGGCGTTCGGAGCCAGAGATCGGCGCGATCAAGGAGCAGTTTGTGCAACGGCGACAGAAGGACCGTGAGAAATCCGACCAGCGGCGGGAAGACGTTGTAGACCTTCCCGTTGTAGTAGGCCGTGTCATGCATTCGATCCCGCGACGGGTCCAGTCCCTGGTCCGGCAGATCGAGGCGCCCGTCCATCCATGCGACGGCCTCGCGTATTCCGGCGTTATATTCAGCCGACGCAGCCCATTGTGAAAGCCGTATCTTTGGACCGAGGACAAGTTGAATTGCAGCAAGCAGAAGAAGAAAACAGATTACGGTCTTCCAGCGTGGCTCCCGACCGCCTGCGCTCAGCGATGATCCGTCAGTGGCATTCATCTTTCCTGCTCTACTGTTAGTGCATTGAACTGCGAACGTCCGAACATAGCTGGTCGCTATCCAACGGCCCCGTCGCGCTACCCGTACATCTCCGTCACAAGCCGGAAGTAGACCATGCTCCACGCGGATGCCGCGAGAATCCAGCGCAGCCGATCAGGCACCAGAACACTGCGCGATGCCACGATTGCCAGCCAGGCCGGCAGAAAGTCCAGACTGAATCGATAGTAACCGGGTTGAATGTAACCCGTATTGTGATAGAGCAGCAGTCCGACGATAACGGCGAGCGTGGTAAGCATCAGACGTCGCTCTTCACAGACGCGCCACCATCGCCTGACATCAATCAAACAGAAGGCGAGCAACGGCATCGTGAACCAGATGCTCGCTCCTTGCGCGTTGAGCGTCGGGCGGATGCCGTAGGAACCGAGTTCCCATCCCGGCAGTTCAAAGTTCATGTGCCATGCGTTGCGAGGAATGTTCGCCGTGGAGAACAGGGCCTCTCGGCCTCGTCGGGCGAGCTCATCCTTGCGGCCTTCGTAGATGTAGCGGTAACCACTCTCGAAGGGTGATCCGAACTTGGCCCACGACAGCGCCATGGGAAAGGACAGCGAGACGGCCACCGATGTGCAGACGGCTGTAATTCGTTTCGTGCGGCGTGGAGATGGATCTCGCCAGGCAGCCACGAACAGCGGTATCGCGTAGAGAATGCACGTCGGTCGTGACCATGTTGCGATCACCAGTCCGACAAGGCCGGGAGCATCGCTGCGGCGTCCGAGGAGCGAGCCGACGATCAACATCAGGCCCGTCTGTGAGAGCAGGTGGTTGACCTGGTTGATTCCGGCCTCCCGTGCGATCGAGAGGCACGGAAGCACCGGCGTGGCGAGTATCCAGATCGCGGTGAAGAGAGCGGCCCATGCGGGCCGTCCGACGACGCGGAGGAACATCCAGTATCCCACCAGCGGCAACGGCAGTGCCACCATCGCGACATACCAAGGCGCGTAAAACTGCCCCTCGGCGACGCCCAACAGTGGACCGACCGTGACAGCTGCATAAGCCAGGAGCGTAAGGAGAGGTGGGAAGACGTTGTAGACTCGCCCCTCGAACAAGGCGGAGTCGTGCATGCGACCGGGCAGGGTCAATCGCCCGTCGCGCCAGGCGAGCGCCTCGGCCAGGGCGTGGTTGGTCGCCGGATCGACGCGCCAGCTTGAAAGTTGAACAACCGGGCCAGCGGCCAGGTGCAGACCGACAAGCAGCAGCAGAAAACAGCCAATGGTTTGGGATCTGGAGGCCGGGGCGGCCGTCGCCTGAGAATCGGAGATCGATGTCATTCCAGCCCGCGCCGACATTCCGGCCCAGCGGCCTTACGATTCTTTCATCTCGCGCACATCCGATGTTCGGGGCAGGTCCGCCGGGTCTGCCGTCGCTTTCTTCGCTGGTTTATCAAAGAGCGACGAACGCGGGAATGTGATCTCATCGTTCTTGGCATCCTTGAGCAGCTTTGAAATCTGGTCCGGCTTGACGCGCTTGTGCATCTTTTCGTTGACCAGCACACACGGGGCATGGTCGCAGGCCGCCAGGCATTCCTCCGTCACGAGACTGTACTTGCCGTCCGGTGTAGTACCGTGTTCTTCAATCTTCAGCTCCTCGCGTGCCGCCTGGAGTACGGCATCCGAACCCATGAGCTGGCAGGAAAGACTCCGACAGACGACCACGACTTTCTCGCCTTTGGCGTGGTCCCAAAAGTGTGTGTAGAAGCTCATCGTGTCCAGCACATCGCTCGGCGGAATCTCCAGCACCTCGGCGATCTCCTTCATCGCCTGGTGATTTACATGGCCAAGGGCATCCTGAACGACGTGCAGCGCAGGCAACAGGGCCGCGCGCTTCGTCTCATACCGCGGAAAGAAGGAGCGAATTTTCTCCCGGACGGCATCGCTCAGAATCTGGGGGGCATCTTTATCAATGACCGGATGAATGCGGTCGACGGCCTGCCATGCCATGCTGCAAACTCCTCGTGGTTGATCTCGGGTGGAAAGTCTACCGGTCAGGCGCTCTTTGTGCCAGTCACTACATCGCCCGTTTGAGTGCGGCGATGGCCTGTTCTTCAAATTTCTTCGCACTCTGTAGGGCTTCGATCTGACGATCGCGCAACTCGCGAGGCGGCAGCCGATCGCCGAAAACGTGTTCCTGCGGGACATACTCGCGGTTGGACAGCAGCAGCCGCACTTCCTGATCGTAGAAATCCGCCGCCTGCGTGACGTGCATCTGGCGCGGCCCGAAGTCCTTCGCCACGCTGCGCAGATAACGCACGGCCGCGGCACGGGCATCTATAAGGCAGATATACGTCCAGAAGTTCGCATGGACGTACTTTGGATCGCTCACCGAGCGAAGACTCTGGCACCATTCGTCGAACGCCCGTGAACCCTGGGCAAATGGTCCGACGGCGCGTTTCTCGAACAGCTCAATGGCCCTGCGGAGCGCATCCAGCCGCATTTTCTCCCGTACCGGCGGTGGCTGCCGCTGTGTCAGCAGCACAACGGCCGTGGGCCATCCTGTGGCCAGCGTGTCGATCTTCTGGGCCGAGCCATTGTACGAGCGACACAGATAATCCGGCTCGCGCCGATAGCCCGTGATGATGCCCCAGTCCTCCGGCGGGATGACGTTGGCCGCCAGCACAGGCACCTGCTGATCAATGCTCAGGCGGATGGCGCGATGCATCGCGGCGGCCTCCGCGAATTCATCACTGCGAACCACGCGGACTTCGTACTGCCAGCCGATCGAAGCGAAGAGGTCGTCCAGGCGGCTGTCTCCCACGAGCGGATCGGAATTGCCGACGTCCCAGCGATCCACTCGAAACTGTGTCCGAAAGGCCATGCCACTGACGGCCATCAATTCGTCGTAGCTGATCTTCCGGCCGACAGCGTCCAGAACGAGTTCCAGACAATGTACGAACGTGCAGTCCTTGCCCTTGGCGAAGCCGACAATCGGTCCCACACCGTCGACCCGGGCCTCGCCCGGTCGCTCGCGCACAAGCGAGACGCGGGCACGCTCGCTGACGACGGGCACTTCCTGAGAAGCCGGACAACCGAAGCAGATCAGTGCGAGGGGAAGTGCAAATAGACCATGCCATCGTCTCATTCAGTGCGATCCTGTGGTATCGACTTCGATCGAGCGACCGGCGGCGTCAGCGCCAGCAACCGGTGTGACACACCCAGCCAGATCAGCAACGGCGCCCATCGACCGGCGATCATCAGGAGCATCATGCTGATTCGCCCGAAAACGGTCAAATGCAGTGACAGCCCGGTGGTAAGGCCCACGTTGCTTGCCGTGCTGACACCGTCGAAAACACGTTCGTACACCGTGCCGTCGGTCGTCAGAAACAGCAGCATCACGGAGACAGCCGCCACTCCGCACATGACGGCGATCGCCTGCAGCGCACCGCGCAGCAGCAATCGGCGGACCTCGTAGCCGCCGGGGTGCGAGGTCCACGACAGCCGCGGTAAAAACGTACAGATGAGCGGCAAGAGCAGTGTGGTCGTTCGCATCCCTCCGGCCGTACCTGCGATCGAACCGCCCAGGAGCATCGCGCCGAGCATCAATATCCAGGTCGGCCAGGCGACAGCACCTTCGGAAAGCGGCATGCTCTGCATCCCCGCGGATCGGAGTGTCGATGCGAGATAGACACTGCGCATCCATCTCTCGGCGTGCGACATGTCATCACGGATCGAGACCCGTCCTCCGCCGAAATCAACCGGTCGCGAGGTCACCATCGATTCCGGCAGAAAGCGCGGCGTCTCCCACAGGAAGATGCATGCCGCACAGGTCATGAGTGCCACCAATGCTGCACCCGCCTCCCAGGATGCAAGCTGCTTCCAGGGTGGCACACCGCGCGGTGGCAATGAATCCGTCCATTGCGCCTGCGGCGCCTGAACCCGTCGCGCCCCCGCAATCAGGTCGAGGATATGCGGCAATCCCAGCGACCCGGTCACAGCGAGAATCACGACGCAGGCAAACACGATCGGTTGTCGAAGGTATTCCCCGAGTCCGTCCGTGCGCAGCATCCAGCCGCTGTTCCACATCGCATCGGAAGCATGCACCAGCCCGAACCAGATTCGTGAAGCAGCGGCCGGCGCATCTGTCGCTTGCCAGCAGGGATACATCAGACACATCGCGGTAAGCTGCATGCCGAATGCAACGAGCAAAATACTCCGCAGTGAAATCGCCTGACGTAGAAAGGGATGCGCGGCTGCCAGCCCGAGCGCCGCGAACGCCATGCCGGACAGTTGCGTCAACACGAACAGGATCGCCTGGCCGAAGAACGTGTAGTCCTCTCCGTAGCTATAGGCGCTGATGCCAACGAGACAGCCGGCGCTGACGGAGCTGAATGCGCTCTGGCCGACGTGCAGCCAGAAGTTATGGCGGTAATCGGGCACCGACGACTGTGTCGATAACGGCAGTGCCAGCAGAACGGTCCCTGCCAGCAGCATGAGCAGCCACGGCCTGAAGACCAGCACGGCAATTCGTCCCGGCTCCGTGATCGCCTCCTCGACGCGCGAACCGAGAGCATCCAGCCGCTCCATCAATAACATGCCCGCCACAAAAGTGGTTGCCGCGATAAAGCTCGCATCGACCGATTGTGCCTGAAGACCCAGGCCGACTGCCGTCAGCAGCATTGCGAGGGTCAGCCCTTGATCTAATCGGGAGGCACGTACTTCACGCCGTCGTCCGGCGAATTGTTGCTGGCACCAGTGCAGCAGGGCCGGTAGCTGAATGCAGCAGGCGATCCACATGGGGATCAGGTAATTACCGCCTGCGTCACGGGCCAGCATCGCCGCCACGGCCATGCCCGTGAGTGCGAATTGAAGGCGAGAGCCGCTTGGATTGTTGTACGGTAGGGGGGTAACGCCTGCGCGGCCATCCGATGGCATGGGGTGAACGGTATCAGGCGGACCCGGCTCGGGCAAGAAGTGCACGAAGTCGAAAGATGCCGACCTCTGGTCCGGTCTGCATTGCGGCGGATCGCATACTTTGAGCGGATGCTTCAGGGCGAGCTTTTCAATTCCGATTCAACGCGATCCTTCTTGATGCGGCTCCGCACTTTCTGGATCATCCGGCGCGATGCGGCCTTGAGTCTCCGCAGCAGCCGGCGGCACCATTCGAACTCGGTCGCGAGGATCGCCAGTCCCGCGAAGACGACCAGCACACCCGGCCCCGGTAACGGCATCATCAACAGGCCGGCTAGCACGACCACGCCGCCGATGATGCCGACGAGAATCTTCTTGAACGTTCGAGTCAACATGCGGGCTTACTCCGGCTGACCTGCAGGGCGACGGACGGACCCGGCCGGATGCGGTGCAAACAAGAGCGATGAAACAATCCCCGTGGTCAGCACTCCGGCGATGACGGCGAGCGAAATCCCGGTCGGTATGTGATAATGACCCGAGAGGATCATCTTCACGCCGACATAGACCAACACGAGCATCAGACTCACCTTCAGATAGCGGAATCGGTCGAGGATCGAGGCAAGTGCGAAATACAACGCCCGCAGGCCGAGGATGGCGAAGACGTTGGAAGTAAAGACGATGAACGGATCCGTTGTGATCGCGAAAATCGCGGGGATCGAATCCACCGCGAACATGACGTCGGAACTTTCCACGACGAGCAGCACCAGAAACAACGGCGTGATCGCCCGCGCACCGTCCACCCGGGTGAAGAACTTCTGACCCTCAAAATCCGACGTCACCGGGTAAAAGCGTCTTGCCAGCCGCACGAGCGGATTGCGGTCCGGCTCCAGCTTGTCCTCACGAGTCATGAGCATTTTTACAGCTGTGAGAATCAGCAGGGCGCCGAAGACATAGATGATCCAACTGAAGCGTTGAATGAGCGCCACGCCGAGGGCGATCATGATGCCGCGGAGGATCAGCGCTCCGAGGATGCCCCAGAACAGCACGCGATGCTGGTAGATCGGGGGAACGCCGAAGTAATTGAAGATCAGCGCGAAGACGAAGATATTGTCCAGCGATAGCGACTTCTCGACCACGTATCCCGTGAAGTACTTCAGCGCCGCGTCCTTGCCGGAAAGCGGCTCACGGATAGCCGTGCCGATTCCCAGCCAGTGGTGTTCATAGATGAAATAGACGGCGACGTTAAAGAGCAGACCGAGGAAGATCCAGAAGACCGTCCACATCAGCGCTTCGCGCGTCCGGATGACGTGCGGCCTGCGGTGCATCACGCCGAGGTCCAGCGCCAGGAGTCCCAGGATCAGTACGAGAAAGCCAACCCATAGCCACACCGTCATAAGGAAAACTTCCGAGTCGACCATCGCCTCCGAAGGTCGAGCATGTCCTGCCGCCCGATACAGCCGGGAGTATAGTCCGGCGCCTAAGGAAAGCACGGCCCGGGTCCCGCGCTTATAAAACGGTTGCGGTTCTCGAACCGGCGACCCTCGACGACGAACATGTCTGGAACAGAGAGCAAGGACCGCCGTCTATCGGCCAGGGACTTGCCGATATTATGAGGAACACCTGAGGCCCGGATATGTCTTCACATTCTGCGACTGAAACAACCCGCGTGAGCGTGGTCAACGGCATACACGAGTTGACCGATCCCGTTGTCGAGTCGGCTTTTCACAACGAAGACCTCGCCCCGACTCGCCTCGCAGACCGGAAGTGGGGCCTGAAGGACATCGCCGCCCTGTGGATCAGCATGGCCGCCTGCGTGCCGACCTACATGCTGGCGTCGAGTCTCATCGCCAACGGCATGAACTGGTACCAGGCCGTGCTCACCGTTTTCCTCGGTAACGTCATCGTGCTCATCCCGATGGTCATGAACGCCCACGCGGGTACCAAGTATGGCATTCCCTTTCCTGTCTATTGCCGCGCGTCCTTCGGCATCCTCGGTGCAAACGTGCCTGCGCTGCTTCGCGCCTTGGTCGCCTGCGGATGGTTCGGCATCCAGGCGTGGATCGGCGGTTGGGCGATTTACACCATTGGTGCACAGTTCTTCCCTTCGTGGGAGCAGCTCCCCAACACCTGGCTGGGCATCAACAACGCCAAGCTGGGCTGCTTCCTCTTTTTCTGGGCGATCAATGTCTTCGTCATCTACCGCGGCATCGAGTCCATCCGCCTTCTGCTCAACATCAAGGCCCCGCTGCTGATCGTCCTGGGGCTGCTGCTGCTCGCCTGGGCTTACCGCCGCGCCGGCGGATTCGGTACCATGCTTGATCAGCCGTCGCAGTTCGTTCCTGGTGGCCCACAGGAAGGTCGCTTCTGGGCCGTCTTCGTTCCGTCGCTGACCGCCAACGTCGGCTTCTGGGCCACGCTTTCACTGAACATTCCAGATTTCACTCGTTATTCACGTACGCAGCGCGACCAGGTCCTGGGACAGACAATCGGCCTCCCGACGACGATGGGGTTGTACGCCTTCATCGGTGTCGCCGTCACCTCCGCCGCTTTCGTGATCTATGGGCATGACGAGACGCTCTGGGATCCCGTCGTGCTTCTGTCACGCTTCGACAACAAGGCGGTGCTCATCGTCGCCATGGCGGCCCTCACCATCGCCACGCTGGCTACCAACATCGCCGCCAATGTCGTCAGCCCCGCCAACGACTTCGCCCACGTCTGGCCAAGGCGCATCACCTTCCGCGTCGGGGGATACATCACCGCGCTCATCGGTCTCATCATGCGGCCGTGGAAACTCGTTGAGGATCCCTCCGGCTACATCTTCAAATGGCTGGTCGCCTATTCCAGCTTGCTCGGCGCGGTCGGCGGCGTGCTGATCGCCGATTACTTCGTCCTGCGGCGCACACGGCTCGATCTGCCCGGCCTCTACGAGCATCGTGGGCCCTATTGGTATTCACTGGGCGTCAATCCTGTCGCCCTCATTGCGCTTGCCGCCGGTATTGCCCCCTGCATTCCCGGATTCATCGGCACGGTTACGACGATCGCTGTCCCGGCGTTCTGGCTGGAGGTGTACCACTATGCGTGGTTTCTCAGCTTCGCCATCGCCTTTATTACATATGTAATGTTGATGAAGGCGTTCAGCCGCCGTGCTTAGGCCGCGGAGCGCACGTACTGCGCTTATCGCCAGATGAGCAGAGATGCCAGGTACACCGCGGCGGCCAGCACGATCATCGTCGCGCCTGCCGGCAGGCCGGGTCCGTAGCTCAGCGCCAGTCCGCCGGTCGTCATGAAGATGCAGATCGCCGTCGCCCAGGCCATCATGCGTAGCATCGTGCGGGAGAACTGGCCCGCCGTAGCCGCCGGCAAGGTGAGCAGTGCAATGACCAGGATAATCCCGACCACGCGCACAAGCACAACGACGGTCAGCGCCGTGAGGCACAGCAGCAAGAGATAGTAAAAGTCCACCCGTATGCCCCGGAGCCGGGCGAATTCTTCATCGAAACAGACGGCGAGAAACTTGTTGTAGAACAGCAGGCCCGTCGCCACAACCAGCAGATCCAGGCAGACAATGAGCCAAAGATCCTCCTGCGTGACAAGCAGGATGTTCCCGAAGAGATAGCTCATCAGGTCTTTGTCATAGCCCGGCGTCTTGGCGATAAAGAGGATACCTACCGCCATGCCCACGGCCCAGATCGCGCCGATGACCGTGTCTTCGCGCTGTTTGGCCCGCAGACTCACAACGCCGATGATCAGGGCCGAGAGCACCGCTGCGATCGCTGCGCCGCCCAAGGGGGTCAGCAGTGTCCACCCGTGAACGACCTCAAGGTAGCGAGCGGCACCTAATCCACCGAGCACGCTGTGCGAGATCGCCCCGGCGATGTAACTGATCCGTCGCGTCACGACGTACGTCCCGATGACCCCGCAGGCAACGCTGGCCAGGACGCCCGTCGCTACGGACATCTGCAGAAAGGGATGTTCAAACAGGGCCCGTATGAATTCGCTCACGATTTTATCCCTCTAGCGATGGGTGCAGGGGCCGTCGTGTTCATGATGCAGCAGGCGGACGTCCCGGCCGTAAAGCCGGATGATCGCCTCGCTGTCCAGATCGCCGCTGCTGTGCACATGCACGCTGCGATTCACGCAGACGACCGTCTTTACGAACTTCGACACGAAACCGACATCATGGGAAACCAGCACGACCGTCACCCTTGTGCTCAGTTGACGCAGAAGTTCGTAGAGATCGTCCTGCACGCGCAGGTCCAGATTGGCCGTCGGTTCATCCAGCAGTAGCAGATCGGGCTGACTGGCCAGCGCCCGGGCGATCAGCACACGCTGTCGCTGCCCGCCGGAAAGTGTTGAAAAGGGCCGCGATTCCTGCTCCGCGAGACCGACCTCGTGCAGGGCCTGACGTGCAGCCGCTTTGTCGCTCGCGCGGTAGGGGCCGATTGTTCGTGTGATGCCCAATCGCCCGGTCAGAACCACATCGAGGACGCAGACTGGAAATTTGGGATCAAGCTGCGAGTGCTGCGGCATGTAACCGATGCGAGTGCGCACCCGATGCGGCGAAGTCTGGAAGATGCATACTTGACCGCGACGCGGTTCGATCAGACCGAGCATCAGTTTCAGCAGCGTGGTTTTTCCTCCCCCGTTGGGCCCGACAATCGAGGCAAAATCGCGCTCGCCGATGGTGAAGTTGACATTCTCGAGGACGAGCGATTCGTCGTACCCGAAATCGACCCCATCCATCCGTATGACCGGTTCAACGTGATTCATGACGTCTGCTCAATGACGCGCAGGATCGGACGTCCGTTCAACGGGGTCGTGTCTCGTCCAGCGCGCGGGCGATCTTCTCCGCCATCTGTTCCAGGTTTGTCAGATAATCTCTGGCCAACGGATCGATGGAGACGATACGCCCGCCGATCTCCCGTGCGATCGCCTCGGCGCTGGTCTCAGCGAACTGCGGCTGCACGAAGATCACACGTACACCCTCGACGCGGGCCTGTCGTACCAGCTCGGCGATCTGGCGCGCGGAGGGTTCCTTACCACTTGTTTCCACGCTGACCTGTGTCAGTCCGTAGGCATCTCCAAAGTAGCCGAACGAAGGGTGAAAGACAAAAAACGACCGACCCCGATGCGGCGCCAGGCGGGACGTTATACGTACGTGAACAGCGTCCAGGTCGGATTCAAAGGCGGCAAGGTTACGCTGGTATTGAGCGGCATTCGACGGGTCCGCCTCGCAGAGCGCTACTGCAATAGTCCTTGCCTGTTGCCTGACCAGACGGGGGTCCAGCCAGATATGCGGATCTCCTTCCTCCTCGTGATGGTGAGCGTGATCGAGCGCAGTATCGTCGGTATGGTCGTGCTCACAGGCGACAGCCGAGCGCAGCGTAATTCCTTCCCGTGTGTCTACGAGGCGAAGCTTCGGGTTCGCTGCGGATATCTTGCGAAGTAGCGCGGCTTCGAAGGGAACACCGATTCCGAAGTAGAGCTTTGCATGGGTCGCCGCTGCTACCTGGCGGGGAGTCGGTTCATAAGTGTGATAAGACTGACCAGGCCCGACCAGGACATGCACCTCAACCAGATCGCCTCCAATCCGCTCCACGAAATAGGCCTGCGGCGGGATGGTTACCATGACTTCGAGTCGCCCGGACGAGGGCCGGTCCGTTCGCTCGCAACCGCCGGCGTATCCTGTATACATCAGGGCAAGAACGATGGCGAGACCGCGCTGACTGACTCCGAAACAGGTGCTCGGACTGCGCTCTGCGTTGCAGCCATGAATCAATTTGCTGGGAAGTGCACCGGGCATCATCCATCCCGTTCAGGATTCTATCACCCGATCTTGAGCGAACGTCGTTCACGCACGCGGGTATTACATTGTAAGACATGCACCTTCAATGCCGCCAGCCGGTCGGGTGGGGGACCGTGGGAGCATTCGGGTGGCGTTCAGCGCAAAAAAAGAAACGGGTCGGCCGAGGCCACAACCCGTTTCCATGGGCAATTTCGCAGCGGCAGCTGAATGAGCGCCGCTGCGCGACGTCGATTGGTCAGAATCCCCCGATGGGGCTAGCGAGACAACTCCTGAAGCAGTCGTTCCGTTGCCGTGTCGAGCTTGTCGTCCGTGAGATACACCTCTTCCTGGATGGCGTTTCGAATGCTCACGATCTTGCGAGCCCGGGCATCCGGCAATTCGGCAAGCCGACTCAGAAAGACGGCCAGCTCAGAGATTTCCACGCGATCATCCAGAACCGCCGTGTTGGACGAATCGGACCTATGCGGCGGCGTATCTGCCACAGCTCGGAAGGAGAAAGGAACGGCCGCACCCGAGATTCCATACAAGTCATTCATCAGACACCTCGCTCAATTCGCGCCACAAAAGCCAACATAATTGTTCAATACGAATGATTGCGCGGCGAAGTTCACAATCTCACAGCCGCAGGAAGCTCCACACGGGCCGCCTGCGTCTCGGGTCGTGCGAGCAGATTCTGCGCGTTGGTTTCCCATCGAACCTGCCATACATCCGATGATTTCGATATCGGCTGGTCCGCATTGACAACTTCAGCGTTTTTCGGCCATACCACAACAGGTTGAGGCGCTCACGAAAGTGTGCATTTTTTCACAGCCGACTGGCGCGCGCATGCTTATCGGCCTGCCACCTATAAGTCCAGCATTTCCAGCACTTGCAGTTGCAGAGGCAAGAAACTAACAGGCCGCTGCGGACGGCGGATCTCCATCATCGGCCCCCACAACCTGTAGTGGGTAGCTCCGGTAACCACGGTCCGGCAGATGATCGGACAGGTTTGTTGCGTCATCAGTCTTGTTTCGCGACCAGTCAATGAATCGGCAATTTTTGCCGCTTCGATGCCTCAGAGGCCTTCGAGATGAATCAGATGATCAAATCGCAGCCGGGGTGTCGCCGGGAGCGTCTCTCGTATAATTGGCGGAATGAGTAAACCCGCTCCTCAGAATCATGCATCGGAACTGGTCGCCCGTTTTGCCGAACTCGAACCACGGTTTACACCCGATGAAGCCGTCGCCGAAGCCGCGCGATGCCTGTTCTGTTACGACGCGCCCTGTACCAGGGCGTGTCCGACGCACATCGACGTGCCGAAATTCATCCGGCAGATTCTTCATAAGAACCCGATCGGCGCCGCCGAGACAATCTTCAACGCCAACATCTTCGGTGGTTCCTGTGCTCGGGCATGCCCGACGGAAGTGCTCTGCGAGGGTGCCTGCGTCGACAACACGCTGCTCAAGTCGCCGGTGAAGATCGGCCGGCTTCAGCGCTTCGCCTGCGACGCGGCGCGCGACAAGAAGGTTCAATTCTTCGAGGCCGGCGCGCCCACCGGGAAGAAAGTGGCAGTCATCGGCGCGGGTCCCGCAGGTCTCACCTGCGCCCACGAACTTCGCAAGCGAGGCCACGCCGTCACCGTTTTTGAAGCTCGAGAGATGCCAGGAGGCATCAACACCTACGGCATTGCCTACTACAAGTATGACACGCAATTTGCCCTGTCAGAAGTCGAGCACGTTCTGGAAATCGGCGGCATCGATCTGCGCGTGAACACGCCCGTCAAGGCCGCGGACATTGCGAAGATGCTCGTCGAGTACGACGCCGTCTTCCTCGGCGTCGGCCTCGGTCGCACCGCATCGTTGGGTATCGAGGGCGAAGATCTGCCCGGCGTGTGGGAAGCGCTGGATTTCATCTTCCAGACGCACACCATGCCACTGGAGAAGTGCTCGTGCGGGAAGAACGTGTTGGTCATCGGCGGCGGGAACACGGCGGTTGACGTGGCGACGGCGGCGGTGCGACTCGGCGCGGAACAGGTGACCATCGCCTACCGTCGCGGTGAATCGGACATGCCTGCGTTCAAGTATGAGTATGAACTGACGAAGTTGGATGGAATCGCCTGGGAGTTTTTTGCGGCACCGCAGCGCGTCGTCTCTGAAGGTGGCAAGGCGGCGGGCGTCGAGTTCCTTCGCACGAAGCTCGTCGGGGAAGGCCGCAGCGCAAAACTGGAAACGATAGCCGGCTCCAACTTCGTGCTCGCGGCGGACATGATCGTCAAAGCCCTCGGTCAGGAGCCGCTGCTTGATCTGCTCAAGTCGGTGCCGGGCCTCAAGCTCGACAAGGGCAAGGTCGTCATCGATCGTGCGACGGGAGCCACGAGTGCGCCGAAACTCTTTGCCGGCGGCGACTGCATCAGCAAAGGAGGAGAAGTGGTCGACGCCGTCCAGCAAGGCAAAATCGCCGCGGGGGGGATTCACGCGATGCTCGGGAGCGCAAAGAGGTAAACGGATTGAAGTGCTCTTCCGAGGGGAATCGAGAAGCCACTCCGTATCTTATTCGTTGGCTTCCTGGTACTCCTCTAGCCAAGCCATCTGGATCGCCTCGAGTTTGGCCTCGTTCGATGCCTTGGGGTCATCGCCGAAGTCCGGCAGCGCAACCACCCAATCGTGCAAATCTGTAAAGCGTACCGTCAACGGATCAAGTTCCGGCATCTTCTCGTGCAGGAGTATTCCGATGTCTTCGGAGTCGAGCCAGGTCAGTTTTCGCGGCATGATGACACCTCAGTGGGTCGAATCGTCGTCGCGCTTTGTCGTCATTCCTTCCGCGCCGTGCGGTTCGCGGGCAAGGTTTCGATTCCAGGACGGGATTCGCACCTTTACATTGCGTGAACCGTCGGGCACACACTGGCAGCCGAGCCGACTGTTGGGCTTGAGGTCATAGGCCTCTTCCAGTTCATCCTCTTCCTGTTCGCTGGCTTCATGACAACTCTCTAAGCCTTCGAGCACATGGACATGACACGTGCTGCACGCACAAACGCCGCCGCAGGCGTGGTCCAATTCGATGCCGTGGCCCATGCAGATATCGAGGATGCTGCCGGGCAGGCCGTGGTCTTCGTACGGAATCTTCGCCGGGTCGATCTCCAGCACGTGTTCCGTGCCTTTCTCGTCGATGATGGTCAGCGTGTACTTCTGCTTGACTGGTGTTTCCTGGTCCTTGATGTAGGGGTTTTGACCGCCCATGATGTTACTCCGTCTTTGCGTATTTGCGGCGGGCCGTGCCCACTCTACGACTTAACTTTCTCACGCTCAGCGCTGTCTTCACGAAGACTTTCCGTGATTGCCAGGTTCGCAAGATTGAGCGTCATCTTACCGAATTCATCCAAAGCCCGATGCAGCTTGTCGGCGTCATCGGTTGATTTCGCAAGCTTGCGGAGTACGCGAATGCTCTCCTCCAGGGACAGACGTTCTTCCGGCGGCAGCATGTGGCCGAACTTCGCCAGGGCCTGTTCCGTCTTGTGTGTGTCGAACTCGACCTGATTTCGCAGATCGATCATCCGATGCGCTGTCATGTCCTCCCGCGCGAAACGAATCGACTCCTCCTCGATGCGGCGAATTTCATCCTTCGTCAGTCCGTGCGACGGGATGACCTGGATCGACGCCTCCTTCCCGCTGCGCTGCTCGCGAGCGGTCACGTTCAGGATGCCGTTGGCGTCGATGAGGAACTGGACCTCGATCTTGGGGATTCCCGCCGGCATGGGAGGTATGCCAGACAGGTCAAAGGTCGCCAGACTGCGACAATCGGCGGCCAGTTCGCGCTCTCCCTGAAGCACGTTGATCTTCACATTTGATTGGCCGTCGACGAAGGTGGTGAACATCTCCGTCGCCTGACAAGGGATGCGCGTGTTTCGCAGGATGAGCTTGCCCATGGCTCCGCCCATGGTCTCGATGCCGAGTGACAGCGGCGTGACATCCAGGAGGAGTGCATCGGAACGCTCGCCGGCGAGCACCTGACCTTGTACGGCGGCGCCGAGCGCCACCACTTCGTCAGGATTCAGTGCCGTGTAGGGCTTCCGTCCGAAGTATTCCTCAACGCGCCGTCGCACCAGCGGGATGCGCGTCGAACCGCCCACGAGCACGATCTGCCCGATCTGCTCCGGACGAACTTTGGCATCGGATATTGCCTGCTGACAAGCGTTGATAGTCCGCTCGACGAGTGCGACGGTGAGCGATTCGAACTCCTGACGGGTGATCGTTCGGCGATACACGCGGCCGTCGCCCAGGTCGAGTTCGATGCTTGCGGACGCTTCCGTGCTCAGACGAATCTTCACCTGCTCGGAGAAGTTTCGCAGGGCCTGCCGCGTTGTCGGTGAATCGATGTCGACGCCGTACTGTTCGTGAATCTCCCGCTGGACGAGAAGGGTGATCGCTCGATCAAAATCGTCGCCGCCCAGATGTGTGTCGCCGTAGGTGGAGATCACCTCAAACACATCGCCGGTCAGTCGAAGGATGCTGATGTCGAACGTTCCGCCGCCGAGGTCATAGACCGCGATGATCGAACCATCCGGGGGCGCTTGCGACCCGCCCAATGCGTCGGATTCACTCGTGCATTTCGCTTTGTCGCCAATCGGCAGACTTCGAGCACGCAGCTTCTGTTTCGGCACTTCTCGCAATCCGATTCCATAGGCGAGGGCCGCGGCCGTCGGCTCGTTGACAATGCGGACGACCTCCAGACCGGCGAGCTTGCCCGCGTCGCGCGTCGCCTGCCGTTGGGCGTCGTCAAAGTACGCCGGCACGGTGATGACCGCTTTTCGCAGAGGACGGCCGAAGTGCTTTTCGGCACGGGCCTTCAGTTCGCGAAGGATCAGGGCGGAAATCTCCTGCGGCGTGAGAAGTTCGCCATCGATGTCGATCTTGATCACGTCGCGCTGGCCGGGCACGACGCGGTACGCCAGATAAGGCAGTTCCTTCTCGAGGTCCTTAATGCCCAGACCCATGAGCCGCTTGATCGAGTAGATCGTATGCAGCGGGTTTTCGACCGCATGACGCCGCGCTTCCCAGCCAATGGTCACCTTGCCGTCCGGAGCAAAAGCGATCACCGAGGGCACGCGGCCTTCGCCGTCCGCATCGCGGATGACCTGCGGGCCGCGCGCATCGGCATAGGCGACGAGCGAAAACGTCGTGCCGAGATCGATTCCGAGGATGAGTTCACCGGTGCTCATTCAAGTACAATGCCGGCTTCACAACTGCGCAAGCAGATTATCCAGATACTTCATCGCGTTGAGTTGCATTCGCAACTCCCCTTTTATCGCATCGGAGTCGTTTGCAGTCAGCTCGGCACACAGATCGCTGATTCGCTGCTGAGCGGCCCTGCGGTCTTTCTCGATCGTCGCCCGCATCGTAGAGAGCGCTGCTGTATCACCACCAGCGCGGGCGTCTTCAATTTCTTCTCGTAGCATCATCACCTTGCCGAGCAGGTCCGGCGGGACGCGCTTGTCCTCTGCTGACGACTTACCGCCGGAAGATTCCAGCAGGTATTCCGCCCGTCGGTGCGGGTCACGAAGCACGTCGTAGGCCTGGTTGATGGCCGCCGAGGCACGCAGGGCGAAGGACTGCATCTCCGGCCCTGCACCGCCGAAACGGTCGGGATGGATGTTTCGGCTGATGGCCAGATACTTACTGTTAAGCTCGGCTTCGTCGATGTGATAGCGCCTTGTCAGCCCGAAAAGCTCAAAGTAATCGGCTCCCTGTACGTGCGCCAGCAGGGAATGACAGTCGGCGCAGACCAGCGGTGCCTGTTGCAGGACCTCGCAGGTCGCGCACTTGGTCGGCATCACGGTCAGGGTGTTGTCGGTCATGGAACTAGCGTCAGTCTCACAGAAACATTCGGCCCGCCTGCGGCCAGCCGTGGGGGGCGGCGCTCTCAGGCGGGCCGACATCGCGCCGCGTCTATTAACGATGCGGGCGAACATCCTCTCTCCGCGTCTGGTCTTACGCGCTGAAACTGCTGCCGCAACCACACGTGTGGGTGGCGTTGGGATTATTAAAGACGAAGCCGCGCCCCATGATCTCATCCTTGAAGTCCACCGACGTACCTTGCAGGTAGATGTGGCTCTTGGGGTCGCAGACGACTTTGACGCCATTCACATCCCACTGCTCGTCGTTTTCGCTAACGTGTTCGGTGAGGTCAAGCGTGTAGGAGAAGCCGCTGCAGCCGCCGCCCTTGACGCCGACGCGCAGGTAGGTCTTCTCCGGATCCAGACTCTGTTGCTGGATGATCGTCTTAACTTCGCTTACGGCTCGGTCCGTTATGGTCACCATGGCTTATTGACTCCTTTGCCCGCCGAAACGTACGGACGAGGCAAGAAAAAACGGTTGATGCTATAGCCGGCGGTTCGACGTCAGTGTGCGCCCGCCGCAGCCGGATGGGCACCGGCGCTTTGTCCCTGCTTGGTTTTGTAGTCGTTGATCGCGGCGCGGATGGCGTCCTCGGCCAGCACGCTGCAATGAATCTTCACAGGCGGAAGCGACAGCTCCCGAACGATCTCTGTGTTCTTGATCTGCAAGGCCTCGTCCACCGTTTTGCCTTTGACCCACTCGGTGGCCAGCGAGCTTGAAGCGATCGCCGAGCCGCAGCCGAAGGTCTTGAACTTGGCGTCCACGATCCGCCCGGATTCGTCACACTTGATCTGAAGCTTCATCACGTCACCACACTCCGGCGCGCCGACGATGCCCGTACCGACGTTCGGGTCATTTTTGTCAAGCGATCCGACGTTTCGCGGGTGTTCGTAGTGATCTACGACTTTGTCACTGTATGCCATTTCAGTTACTCCTGCCTGTTCGGCGGTTTATTATCTTACTCGTTCAATCGCTTGCCGTTAAAGGGCTCCGTTAGTGTGCCGCCCACTGGACGGTGCTCAGGTCGATTCCTTCCTGTGCCATTTCGTACAAGGGGCTCATTTCCCGCAGCTTCTCGACGGCGACGCAGACACGCTCGATCGCGTAGTCGATTTCCTGCTCCGTCGTGAAGCGGCCGATCGAGAAGCGGATCGAGCTGTGGGCCAGGTCATCTCCTAGCCCCAATGCCTTGAGGACGTAGCTCGGCTCCAGCGATGCACTGGTGCAGGCCGAGCCGCTGGATACCGCGATGTCGCTGAAGCCCATCATCAGCGATTCACCTTCGACGTAGAGGAAGCTGATGTTCAGGTTGTTCGGGATGCGCTGCGTCGGATGACCGTTGAGGTAAATCTCCGGCAGGCGATTGAAGAGCCCATCCTTGAGCCGGTTGCGAAGCCGTGTGACATTTTCGATTTCGTGCGACTGGTTCTGCACACACAGTTCCGCCGCCTTGCCCATGCCGACGATGCCGGGGACGTTCAGCGTGCCGCTGCGCATGCCGCGCTCGTGGCCGCCGCCGTGGACCACCGGCTCGCAGCGGACGCGTGGCTTCTTGCGACGCACATACAGCGCGCCGACGCCCTTGGGGCCGTAAATCTTGTGTCCAGAGCAGGAGAGCAGGTCGATTCCCATCTGCTCCACGTCGATCGGCTGCTTGGCGAAGGTCTGGCAGGCATCAACATGGAAAAGTACCTCGCGCTCTTTGCAGAGCTTGCCGATCTCACCGATCGGGTTAATCGTGCCGACTTCGTTGTTGCCATGCATGATCGTCACCAGGATCGTCTGGTCGGTCATCGCCTCGCGCACCTGCTCGGCGTGGACCATGCCGTACTTGTCAACGGGCAGAAACGTCACGCGGAAGCCGTTCTGTTCGAGATACTTGCAAGGATCGATGACCGCTTTGTGTTCAATCACGTTGGTGATGATGTGATTGCCCTTGTCGCGGTACATGTTCGCCACGCCCTTAATGGCGATGTTATTCGACTCCGTCGCGCCGCTCGTCCAGATGATTTCCTTGGACGTGGCGCCGATGGCCGAGGCCACCTGTTCGCGGGCCTTCTCGACAGCTTCCTCGGCCTGCCAGCCGAACGCGTGATTCCGGCTCGCAGCGTTGCCGAAGCGGTCCTTGAAGTAGGGCAGCATCTCTTCCAGCACGCGCGGATCGACTGGCGTGGTTGCGTTGTAATCCATGTAAATGGGCAGCTTCATGGGGTGGACTCCATTCGGACCGTATGACCTTCAACCGAGACTTCGACACTCTGATCCGCGTAGTCGCGATCGTAGGCGATGTCGGCGAGGGTGACCTTGTTCAAAAAATCCGACAACTTCTCGTGTATCTTGCGAATCGGTCGCGAGACCGGGCAACACTCCAGCAGGTCGCATGCGTGTTCGCCCTGATCGGCATCGCTGGCGCACTGCACAAAACGCACCGGGCCTTCGATGGTCTCAATGATCGCGCCGAGGGTGATGCGATCCGCCGGCAGTGCCAGCGTATAGCCACCCTTGACGCCGCGCATGGATCGAATCAACTCGCCCTGTGCCAGTTCCTTCAGAACCTTGATCAACAGTGCAGGCGGAACGCTGAAACGCCGCGCGATCTCTCGCGCGTTCACCAGTTGCCCCGGCTTTCGCGCCATGTCTGCCAAAGCGATGATGGCGTAATCCGTTTTCTTGGTCAGCGCGAACATTTCAGGAACTCCCCAGTGTGCGAACTCCTGAACACACCAGTCCCGTAGAATATAGTACCGAAAAGGTACTCATTCAAGTTGAAAAGCGAGGAAATTAGAACTTCCTTGTCCGCTTCTAATACATTGTGAAGTATGTGGTTATGGATGTCGGTTGAGCCGATTCAATCACGATGTCAGATGTACGCATATTCTCGCAGTCCTTATCGATCAGTGAGAAGTAATGATTGTGAGCCGGAGACATTGGGAGCATGAGTGCACTCGGACAAGTTGAATGGGATGCGGAAATGCCCTACAAATGCGAGTGGGCGTTTCGACGCGTCCCCACAGCGGCGTAGCTCAGTTGGCAGAGCAAGGGATTCATAAGCCCTGGGTCGCCGGTTCAAGTCCGGCCGCCGCTAGTTCTCCCGGATGTTCGTATGACACGCCTTGAATTGCTCATCGACCGGCTACAGACCGCGCGGAAGTGGACGAAGAGTCTGCTCGCCGACATCGAGGAGGATCGCTGGTTTGAGATGCCGGCGGCGGGTGTCGGACACGTGGCATGGCAGGTCGGGCATCTCGCCGCGTCGCAAATCGTGCTCATTCACGTGCGCTGTTTCGATATGGCCTACACCGATGTCGCGCCGGATGCGATTCGCACCAGTTTCGGCCGCGGATCGACGCCGGTCGCTGGTCCGGCCGCGTATCCGCCGCTGACTGAGATTCGTTCGCTGTTTGACCGTATTCATGACGACGCGGTTCGGCGGATAGGGGGAATGACGGACTGCGAACTGGATGAGCGCGCCGGGCAGGAACCGCACCCGCTCTTTTCGGACAAGGCCGGCGCGATCGGGACGGCCGCGCTGCACGAGACTTTTCACGCCGGGCAACTTGCCATGATCCGTCGCATCTTCGGCAAGGCGCCACTGCGATAAACGTGTAACTATGCGCCGGTCGGGGCGGCAGAGGCCGACTGGGCCCCGCGCTCCTCTTTTCGCACGATTTCACGCACCCGTTTGAGGGCTTCGACATACGGCTCGCCGATGGCCCGTTCTTCGGCAGTCGTGTTCTGCATGATCCATTTCTGGAGTTCGTCCTGGCTCTTGGGGGCATCGCCACGGAAGCTGGCGGCGACACGCTTCGTGAACTCGGCCTGCGCGGCATATTGATCCAGCCGCTCGCGGATGAATTTGTCGCGTGCGGCGGGCGAGTCCTGCTGGGCATAGCGCCGGGCATCGTCAATGAAGGCGCGCTTGGCCTGTCGAACGACAACCGCAGTGAAGTTCTTGCGAACATCGTCGCTCAGATTGTCCATGCATTCCTTGAGTTCCTGATCGCGGCCCTCCTGTTGAAGATGGGCCTTCCACTGGTCGAGGAACTGCTGCTGCTCGATCTGCGTCAGTCGTCCGAGGCCGCGGTCGCTGGCGATGTAGGTGACGATTTCCGTGGCGCGGGCGGTGGCCAGGTCGGGCTGCGCGGGTGTCATGGCGATGTCATAGCCGAACCAACCGCCGATCAGCAGCAGGCCCGCCACGCCGCCGGCCACGGCGGCGGGGCGATGTCGTCGGAGGGTATGTTTCACTTCACCGGTGGTCATTGTGCGTGTTCTCCATGATGCAACAGGCAAGTGGCTTTGTGTCGGAGTACATCATCTTATCGCTTTACGTTGTCGCGTGCGGTTCGCGGCGTCAGGTCGGCATTCAGGGTGTTGAAGGAGCCGCCGCCGTCGCCTTCGTGGAAGGGCTCGAACTCCGAAATCAGCGGCATGTCCGCCCGACCCATTCCGAAACCTTTGGCCGAACTTAACGACTCTGCTCCGACCTTTCGGCCGCAATAGGCCTCGCCCATAAGCCATTCATAACTGGTGCCTTCCGTCGCCCACCACGTGGTGGAGCCGCCGAACTGAGCAAACAACGGGCTGTCGGATGACAGCTCACGCTGATCGGCGGGGCAGCGGAAGATCTCCGACCGGCCCGCGGTGTAGCGCTCGAGGATTTTCGGCAGGGTCGGCCAGGGCGGATCATGAATGGGAAGGGAACGCAACTTTTCGACGCAGGGCCAGGTCTGGTCGCTGTCCTGCAGGTACGCGGTCAGTGCAGTGCCGACGGCGGCAAGATTGTTCAGGCAGATGGCGCGCTGCTCGGCACGTCTGCCGCTGGAAGAGACGGAGGGAACGACGAGCAGAATGAGCAAAGCGACCACGAAGAGGCCGATCAGCAGGTCGATCTTGGTCACGGCATGTCGTGCGTACGTCGGATGCATCGAACTCAGGCCGTCAGCGGCGAGCGACTTAAGTCAATGGGGCTCCAACCTCCGCCGTCCGCGGTAGGGGAGCCCTCACAGCGGGGAGCATAGGTACGGAACGACGAATGGTCAAGGAAGATGGAGAGACGCGAAAAAGCCACAACAGCTAAAACGCCATGAGAGCAGAGGGTATGAGCTTGCGGATTGCGATCGCAGTTCAAGTCGAACAAAAAAGGGTTAAAAACGCTTGAATTTTTTATGCCTCGACATCGCGCGGATTGAGCAGCAGCGCGTGCATCCGCACGTCGCGCGAAACCGACCGTGCTTCTTGTATCCAGTCGTACTCAGCGCTCGCGCCGCGTAACGTTTACTGAGCTGGACACAACGTGATCTGGAGTCCCACTGAAAGCGGGCAGCCAGCGGTTTACATTGCCGAGGCGTTCTGGATGGGGCCATCCCACACGCGCACTTCGGTGATCTCGGGGACGATTCGAGAGACGTTTTTATCGCTGAAGCCGCGGACGACCAGGCGGCGTGTTTCCTGCGGGAGCAGCGGGCCGCGCCAGTCACCATCGATCTGAAGCGGCGTAGCAGCCCAGACCTGGCGCTCCTGGGTCGGCGCACCGTCCTGATCAAGACCAACGATTCGCATCGACAGCAGCGAGATCGTCCGGCTTCCTTTGTTTTCGATTTCGATGGTGGCGTTTCGCCAACCACGCGGTTCTGCCGCTGCGGAGAGACCAGCGCTGACGCGCAGCGAGTCGCGGTACTCCGGGGCCCGTACGTCTTCGATGGCGTCGGCCAGCGCAGGCGGCAGCGCTTCGCGGAGTTCGGGAATGGTCCGGGCGGCTTCCTGAACCAGCTCGATCAGATTGCCGGTCTTCTTGTCCACGACGCGCAGGCCATAGAGGGCGATGCCGGTCGCGGAGAAAATCGTCGTGACCAGCACGGCGCTGAGCCCGAGGGCGGACGCGGCAAAGAACCCCAAGGGCTTTTTCACGATGTGTCCGTCGGAATGATTGAACATGGTAATACTCCCAAGATGCAGCCGACCGCCGCTTCCTGTGGGCGGTGTGCGATCCAACAGGGTTGTATTGCAGGGATTCAGGGGAATATTTTGGATAATCGCACCGAGGGCTTCGCTCCGGCGAAGAATTGGGTGTCGATTTTTGCCGGATTCGGTCGGCGCTTCAGGTGACGTAAGTGCCTGTCCGATAAGAAGGCGAGCCCGTTGTGGCGCGTCGGCAGAAACTGCCGATGTTGTGACTGGCCGGCGGCAGCACTTATGGCGGATATCCTCGATCCCAGCGAAGTTGATGCACTGCTCGAAGCCGTGGCGGCTGGGGAAATGGATGCGCCGTACGACGGCTATCCCACGGAGGCCGAGGGGGAATCCGGATCGAAGATTCTCCCGTACGACTTCAAGCGGCCGGAGCGCGTCAGCAAGGATCAGATTCGCGCGTTGCAGGCGATCCACGAAGGATTTGCGCGGAGCTTCGGTGCATCACTGTCGGCGTTTCTGCGGACGATCGTGGAGACGCGCGTGGCCACGACCGAGCAGCTGACCTATAGCGAGTTCATCCATTCTCTGCCGAGCCCCACCTGCTTCAATCTGCTGTCGGCTCCGCAACTGTCCGGGCAACTCTGCCTGGAGATCAGCCCGCTGATCGTCTTTCCGATCGTTGATCGCCTGCTGGGCGGGACGAACGCGGATATCTTCATCCCGCAGCGGCCGCTCACGGAGATCGAGCAACGGCTGGTGAGTCGAATCATCAATCGTGCCCTGACAAACCTTTCCGAGGCATGGTCGGACCTGATGGAGGTGCAATTCGAGGTGGCGGGGACGGAGAGCAATCCTCACTTGGTGCAGATTGTCGCCCCGAATGAGGTGGTGGTGGTCATCGGTTTCGAGATCAAGCTCGGCGCACGGGCGGGCACGATGAGCATCTGTCTGCCCTTCAACGTGATCGAACCGGTAATCGGGAAACTGGCCGCACAAAGCTGGTTGGGTTACTCGCGGCATGGCGGGGCGTCGGAGGAATCACGCAGAGTTGCGCGGAGCATTCGCCGAGCGGAAGTGGAAGTAGCCGCATTTCTCGGCGAGACGAAGATCACCGTGGAAGAGCTGCTGGGGCTGGCGCCGGGGGATGTCATTCAGCTCGACAAGCTCGTCGATCGCGACTTCATCCTGCGCATTCGCGGGCAGAACAAGTTTGCCGGGCGGCTCGGGCAACTGCGCGGGAAGCGGGCACTTCAAATCACGCGCAAGGCCGATCCGGAAGAAGCACTCTGAGTGTGTCGAACAGCACGCGAACGAATCAGCCGCCTGCCGGACCGGCAGACGCGCCGGGCTCCGTCATCGCGCGGGGGTCGAGCAGTGCCGTGAGCCGATCCTCGGGGAGCACTTTTTCATCCAATGCGACCTGTCGCACGGTCTTGCCGGTGTCGAAGGCCTTCTTGGCAATTGCTGCGGCGCGGTCGTAGCCGATGACTGGCGCGAGCGTGGTGCACATGGCCAGACTCTGCTCGACGAGCTGCTCGGCACGTTTGACATCGGCCTCGATTCCGGAAATGCAGCGATCCTGAAAGATTCGAACGGCATTCGACAGGATGTGGACCGACTCGAGGAAGTGATGGGCCATGACCGGCATGCCGACGTGGAGGTCGAAGTTACCGAGTGTCGTGGCGGCGCTGGTGATGGCGGCGTCGGCGCCGATGACATGGGCCGAGGCCTGCATGAGCATCTCGCACATCACCGGGTTGACCTTGCCGGGCATGATGGAACTGCCTGGCTGAGTGGCGGGCAGACTGATCTCGCCGATGCCGCAGCGCGGGCCGGAGCCGAGGAAACGGATGTCGTTCGCGATCTTGATCATGCTGACGGCGATGGTTCGCAGCAGGCCGGATGCCTCGACGAAGCCATCCTTGGCGTGTTGTGCTTCGAAATGATTGGCGGCTTCGACAAACTCGATGCCGGTCTTCCTGGCGAGCTGTTCGGAGACGAGCTTTCCAAAGCCCTTGGGCGTGTTGATGCCGGTGCCGACGGCCGTACCGCCGATGGGCAGCTCGCGCAGGGCGCGGATGGCCTTCTGGGCGCGCAGGGCAGAGAGGCGGGCCTGCGCCGCGTATCCGGAGAACTCCTGACCGAGGCGGATGGGCGTGGCATCCTGTAAATGCGTGCGGCCGATCTTGACGATGGCGTCGAAGGTTTTCGCCTTGGCTTCGAGACCGGCAGCGAGGTGTTCAAGTGCGGGGATCAGCTCTTCTTTGAGTGCTGCGGCGGCGGACACGTGCATGGCGGTGGGGATGACGTCGTTCGAGCTTTGCGACTGGTTGACGTGGTCATTGGGATGGACCAGTCCTCGATCGCCGATGGCGCCGCCCGCGAGCTGAATCGCGCGATTGGCGATGACTTCGTTGGCGTTCATGTTGGTCGAAGTGCCGGAGCCGGTCTGAAAGACATCCACGACGAAGTGGTCATCGAGCTTGCCGTCGATGACTTCCTGTGCGGCCTTTTTGATGAGGTCTGCCTTGTCTTTGGGGATGATGCCGAGGGAGGCGTTGACCTCGGCGGCGCATTGCTTGATCAGTCCCATGGCCCAGACGAAGCGCCGACCGAGCCGATGGCCGGAGACGGGGAAGTTTTCGACGGCCCGTTGCGTGGAAGCGCCCCAGAGCGCGCTCGCGGGTACGGTCATGGGACCCATGGAGTCTTTTTCGATGCGTGTTTCCTGCGGCATGGTTGCACCTCGTGTGAATCGTCGTCGGTTGCGACGTACGGTGAGCATACAAGATACGTGCCAGTGCGATTGAAGGCCAGTAACGGGACGTGGGGCGGTGTTTGAGGCCGGCCGCAGCGGCGTTGCATGGTGCTCAGTGGTTCCGGAGTGGTGTGTCTGGGACGAGCAGGAGGTTCTGCGGATTGACGGCGTGTTGCACGGCCAATTATGATGCTTTTTCTGGGGAATTGTTCGGGATTGCATGGGGCCAGAGGGAGAATTCACATGGGACGTCTATATCAGAACATCATCGAGACGGTCGGACGGACGCCGATGGTTCGGATCAATCGGGTGATTCAGTCAAAAGCGGAAGTCTATGCCAAGCTGGAATTCTTCAATCCGATGTCGAGCGTGAAAGACCGGATCGGCATGTCAATGATCGAGGCCGCTGAACAGGCGGGGAAGATCAAGAAGGACACGCACATCATCGAGCCCACGAGCGGCAACACAGGGATTGCCCTGGCGTTTGTCTGTGCGGCCAAGGGCTACACGCTGACGCTGACGATGCCGGAGTCGATGAGCATGGAGCGGCGGATGCTGCTCCGCGGCCTGGGGGCCAACCTTGTGCTGACGCCGGCGGCGGAAGGAATGAAGGGCGCCATTGCAAAGGCGCAGGAGCTGGTGAAGTCGACGCCGAATGCCTTTATGCCGCAGCAGTTTGACAATCCGGCGAATCCGGAGATTCATCGCAAGACGACGGCCCTGGAGATCTGGGAAGACACCGACGGGAAGGCGGATATTCTGGTTTCGGGCATTGGGACGGGCGGTACGATCACCGGCGTCGGCGAGACCATCAAGAAGCGAAAGCCGACGTTCAAGTGTGTTGCCGTGGAGCCGGAGGAGTCGCCGGTGCTCACACAGACTCGTGAGGGTCAGCCGGTGAAGCCGGGGCCGCACAAGATTCAGGGCATCGGTGCGGGATTTGTACCGTCGGTACTGAACACGGAGATTTACGACGAGATCATCCGGGTCAACTCGGCGGATGCGATGGCATGGGCGCGGCGCTGCTGCAAGGAAGAGGGTATCTTCTGCGGCATCTCATCGGGGGCGGCCCTGTGTGTGGCGAACCAGGTGGCGACGCGGCCGGAGAATGCCGGGAAGATGATCGTCGTGATCTTTCCATCCAGCGGAGAACGTTACCTGAGCACTGCGCTTTTCCAGGAAGGTTGATTCCGTTATACTTTTCAGTTTATCTGCGCGCGAGCGTGGAAATGTACGGACGGCATGGTAGCCCACGGATTGCAATCCGTGGGCTTTACACTTGAGCAGCACAGCTACAAACGCGAATTGCACCACGAAAGGACATCCATGACTGAGATCAAGGCGACGAACGTTGTATGGCACCATGGACATGTGGAGCGCGGCGGGCGCGAGAAACTTCTGGGTCAGAAGGGTTGCACGATCTGGCTGACCGGTCTGCCGTCATCGGGCAAGAGCACGGTCGGATTTTCACTGGAGCACCTGCTGGTGCAACAGGGGCGCATGGCCTACGTGCTCGATGGCGACAACATCCGCCACGGACTGAATAAGAACCTGGGCTTTTCCGCGGAGGATCGGGCAGAGAACATCCGACGCATCGGCGAAGTGGCAAAGCTGTTTGCCGATGCCGGCATTATTACGATTACCTCGTTTGTCAGCCCCTATCGAGCCGATCGCGACCTGGTTCGCAAGCTGCACGAAGAGGCCAAGCCGGCCCTGCCGTTCATCGAGGTCTATATCGATACGCCGGTGAACGTGTGTGAGGAGCGCGATCCGAAGGGGCTCTACAAGAAGGCCCGAGCGGGGGAGATCAAGAACTTTACCGGCGTGGATGATCCCTACGAGGCGCCGCTCAAGCCGGAGCTGGTGCTCAAGACGGCTGAGAAGAGTCTGGAAGATTGTGTCGCAGAGCTGGCGAGCTACCTACAGAAGCAGGGCTTTTTGCCGGCGTGAGACGTGAGTTCGTTACATCACCGCATTCAACCGGGCGATGGGAGCAGGTTAAAGAGTATCGCCAGGGCGGCGAGGGCCAATGCGCTGAGAATGACCGCGGCGATGGTCTGTCGGCGGGCCTGTTGCCGGCGCCATGCCGTCAAGCTCTCGTAGGTTCGATCGAGCAGTCCGCGCCATGCGGCGGGGTCGTCGATCGGTGGTGTGACGAGATCGATCCTGACGCCGGCCCTGTGCCAGGCATCGATTTTCGCCTCGCCTTTCCAGATCGGCTCCATCAGGGCATCCCAATCTGCAAAGATCACCCGTTGAAATCTGCCCTCGGACAGGGCGTTGTTCAGTTCGTCATCATCCTTCGGTAGAAAGTAAGTGAGTTCACCGGGTGGATGGGTCGCCAGGTACGCGTCCATGGCGCGCTGCATCGTAACGTCCTCGGCTCGTCGGACGGCCGTTGGAGTGGGTGGCGCTGAAGCAGGGGATGCCATCGTCAAGGCACTCCGTAGTGTTGCAAGACGTAGCCGGTCAGGACCAGCAGGCCCGCGATGCCGATTAATCCGGCGAAAGGAAAGATGCTCGCGCCGGTCAGCCAGGCCGGGCCCCGATAGCGAACAAACGGCCGGAGCCCCATGATCATGAAGATGCCGCCGGCATGCAAACCCATCGCCAGCCAGAGCTGACCGGTCTGCGTGAAAGCAATGCAGAGCAGGACGCCGAGCATGACGTGGCCGGGAAATGTCCAGCGTCGTTTGACGGTGCGGACATAATGGGCAATGGCGAATACGCCTGCGCCGATGGCGATAGCGGCTTCGCGCGGCAGGGCAGAGATGCGAATCAGGTCCGCCAGCAGGATGCCGCGGAATATCAATTCTTCCACGAGCGCGCCCAGCAGCGCCGTGGGAACCAGCAAGAGCAACCGGCGCGTCCACTTCCGCCGGGAATGGTGAACGTCGATCTGCAACCGATTGGTCGCCAGCCAGATGCCGAATAACACGCAGAGAAACAAGGTGGATGCGGCGAAACCATGGACGAAGTGCATGGTTTCACGTGTCGGGGGAAGCAGATCGGAGTAGTAGTCTGTCGGCCTTTGGCCGATGGCGAGCGGATAGATCATCACCACTGCAAGCAGACCAAGCTGCGTGGCGATTCGACCGGCCAATCGGACGGACGGCGGTGCCTGTCGGGCATCAAGCCGCCAGCGCATCGGCAGGCCGTGGAGCTTTAATAGCGCGTTCTGCACGAGCCAGAGCAGCAGGGGAAGGGCTGCGAGCATCGATAGCGCGATCATGCAATGCCCTCCGTTTCGTGTCGGGCGGGGGCGTCGCTGCCATCATTCGTTCCTTTGGAGGACGGCAGTGCTCCCTGATAGCGCGGGTCACCGCGAAAGACACTCGACCAACGGCTGTCGGCCCAGAGGAACCACGCCTGCGGGCAGGCGCGAAGAAAATCAGCGAAGCCGTCTGCCCAGGTTTGCATGGCGCGATGGAGTGCCATCTGTCGGCCACCCTCTGCACGAGAAAATGTGGGCACGTAAATCGGAGGTGCAGCGGTGATGACATGGCGATAGCCGTATGCGCTTTTTTTCGCGGGCGTTTCGGGGTGGTCGGTGCGTTCGAGTCGGCCGAATACCGGAACGAGCGGCGCCTCGGCCAGCATGGCAATCGACGCCGGGCCGGCGGGCAGGTAAGGCACATGATCGAACAGGCGGACGGGCACACCCTTGTCGCGGTCTTTCTGGGCGATGTCCGGTGTCATAACGAGGGCATTTCCGCGTCGCAGTGCTTCGACGCAGGCGGCGGCCCGTCCGGCGGGGTTGGCGGCATCCGGCGGTTCGAGGATCACCGGCAGGCCGACGGCGCGGCACCAGGCGTGTTTGAGTTCCTGTTTTCGCGGCTCATGCGACCAGCGCAGATAGACGGTGATGGGGATTTCCTGATTGAGTCGTGCAAGGGTGAGGACGTAGTTGCAGACATGCGGCGCGGCCACGACGGCGCCACGGCCGGCAGAGAGTGCATCGCGCAGATGAAGGATCGAATCATCCAAGCCGATCTGATCGCGCGCCAGCGCAGCGATCTCTTCCGGCCGACGTGCGTCCTTGAAGATGCGAAGAATGTTGGCCAGGTGCAGGCCGGCCTGGTCGAAGTACGCTCGATGTACCGTGGGGTTGTAGAGGCCGGCGGCTCGCATGTTCCTGCGAACGTGACCCGCGAGCAGCGGCATGGTCGGCCCGAATTTCCGCAGCCAGGCATGGAAGAGGCGGATGCCGGCGTCCGGCATGGTAGGGGCGGCCGATCGGACGGCGAGCGTCAACTTCGCAGTGAGCCATCTTCTCGCGCTTCGCATCGACACGCCTGAATCTTCCCTGCGGTTCAGACATCGGCCGTCCGGTGGAAGTCAGCGATCCATCCGACGGGACATCGATCAGCACTTTAGGGCGTGATCGCACTCGTGACAACGCGGCTGGTTGATCCGGAATCGCACGGTAGAATGCCGCGACTCGTGCGGTCGGTGCATGCGCCGTGTGCGCGAAGCATCAAAAGTCTTTGAGGAGTTTGCCGATGCGATTGAAGTTCTGTCTGATGCTCTCGGTCGTTTGTTTAGTCGCCCCCATTGCCGGGGCGGACCCGACGCACCCCTTCAGCGTTCATGACATGGTGGCGATGGATCGTATATCCGATCCGCAGATTTCGCCGGACGGGCGCCTTATCGTATTCGTTGTTCGGGTGACGGACCTCGAAGCGAACAAGGGTCTCACGGACCTGTGGCTGGTCAATACGGATGGAACGAACCTGCGCCGCCTGACCTCACATCCGGCGGCGGATGTCAGCCCGCGGTGGATGCCGGATGGCAAGTCCTTGCTCTTCCTGTCATCGCGCAGCGGTTCGATGCAGGTCTGGCGGATTCCGCTGGACGGCGGGGAGGCCGAGCAAATCACGCGTGAGCCGCTCGACGCGGACCACCTGGTGATCGCGCCGAACGGGAAGCTGATTGCGTACGCGATGGAGGTCTTCCCCCGGCACAGTCCGGAGGAGACGCGGCAGCAACTCGATGAGATTGCATCGCGAAAGGCGACGGGCCGGATTTACGACCGGCTCTTCATCCGACACTGGGACACCTGGAAGGACGGTCGCCGATCGCATGTGTTCGTGCATCCACTGGAAGGCGGCGAGGCGGTCGATGTCATGCGCGAGTTGGACATGGATGCGCCGACCAAGCCGTTCGGCGGCTCCGAGGAAATCAGCTTCACGCCGGACAGCCGGCAGATCATCTTTACGGCACGCAACGCCGGTCGCGATGAAGCATGGTCGACGAATCTTGATCTGTTCCTTGCGCCGGTGGATGCATCCGCCGCGCCGAGGTGTCTGACGGAATCCAACCTAGCCGTGGATACCAACCCGGTTTTCTCACCGGACGGCCGGACGCTGGCGTATCTGGCGATGGAACGTGCCGGTTACGAAGCGGACCGGATGCGGATTATGGTGCGAAGCTGGCCGGACGGCGAGACGAGGGCATTGACCGACCTGTGGGATCGATCGGCGGACGGCATCTGGTGGTCCGCCGACGGCAAGACGATCTACACCACGGCACAGAACATCGGACAACGATCGCTCTTTGCCATTGATGCCCAAAGCGGGAAGGAGCGCGTACTGGTTTGGGAAGGGAGCGTGAACCAGCCGACTCCCGCGGGAGATCGGATCATCTACACGATGAATCATCTTCGCGGTCCGGCGGAGATCTACAGTGTCAAGCCCGACGGCACCGACGTGCAGCGCCTGACACGCATCAATGACGAGAAGCTGGCCCGAGCCCGCATGGGCGAGCCCGAACAGTTTTCGTTCGCCGGCTGGAATGACGAAAAGGTGTACGCCTACGTCGTCAAGCCGGTCGATTTCAATCCGGCGAAAAAGTACCCCGTCGCCTTCCTGATACATGGCGGCCCTCAGGGATCCTTCGGAAACGATTTTCATTATCGGTGGAACCCGCAGGCCTATGCCGGGGCGGGCTATGCCGCGGTCATGGTGGATTTTCACGGTTCGACGGGCTATGGGCAGGCCTTTACCGACTCGATCCGCGACGACTGGGGTGGTAAGCCGCTCGAGGACCTGCAACTTGGTCTGGCGGCGGCATTGGAGAAATATCCGTGGATGGATGGTGACCGGGTAGCGGCACTCGGAGCGAGCTACGGCGGTTACATGATCAACTGGATTGCCGGGAAATGGCCGGATCGTTTTCGCTGCCTGGTCTGTCACGACGGTAATCTTTGTGAACAACTGGCCTATTTCGACACGGAGGAGCTTTGGTTCCCGGAGTGGGAGCGTCACGGAACGCCGTGGGAGAATCCGCGCAGCTACCAGGAGCATAACCCGATCAACCTCGTCAAGAACTGGAAGACGCCGATGCTGGTGATTCACGGGGCGCTGGATTTCCGGGTGGTCGATACGCAGGGGATGTCAACGTTCACCGCTTTGCAGCGTCGCGGCATACCTAGCAAGTTCCTTCACTTTCCTGATGAGAATCACTGGGTGCTCAAGCCGGCCAACAGCATTCTCTGGCATGAGACGGTAATCGGCTGGCTGGATGAGTGGACGAAAAAGTAACGCCCGCGGATTCAGTTGTGAGCGCGATCGAACGGCAGCTCAACGAAGTTGATACGCCGGCGAGGTTACGATGTCGGTGTAATTGAGGAGTTGATTGCATGTCGGGCAACCAGCGATTTTCAACGGTCGGCCGATCACAATGGGGCTTGATCGCCCTGGTGTTTCTCGGCGCCTGCGCGTCGCACCAGGACATCTACATCCACAATGCACGGATCTGGACGAACGATCCGTCGAATCCGATTGCGAACTCGATGCACATCTGCGATAGCGTTATCGTTGCCATCGGCGACGGCGTGCGACAACGATGTAACAAGGCCGGGCACGGTCCTTTTTCCGGCACCGCCGTCAGCATCGTAGATGGTGGTGGAGCCACGGTCATTCCCGGATTAATCGACGCCCATCTGCACCTGATTTCCGGCGGCCAGCAGCTCTCGCGTCTGAATCTGCGCGACGTATCGGATCGCGAGGCGTTCGTCGCGGAAGTTGCGGAGCGGGCGAAACAGACGCCGAAGGGTCAATGGATTACTGGTGGACGATGGTCTACGGAGAGTTGGTCCGATCCGGCACAACCGACGAAGGAATGGATCGACGAGTCGACGTCGGATCATCCCGTGCTGCTCTCGCGGATGGACGGGCACGGGGCGCTGGCCAATTCCGTCGCCCTGCGCGCCGCAGGCATCGGGCTGTACGGTCCGCCGGACCCGCCCGGAGGTGTGATCGACCGGCACCCCATCACCGGCGAGCCGACGGGGATTCTCAAGGAATCCGCGATCGGGTTGGTGTCGAGGCACATTCCACCGCCGACCGATGAAGAACTGGAGAAGGCCCTTCTGGCGGCGCAGGTCGAGGCCCATCGCCACGGCATTACCGGCGTGCACACGATGTCACCGTATCGTGAATTGGTGGTGATCGACCGGGCACATACCGCGGGGAAGTTAACGCTGCGGGTGCGGTTGTACATCAGCGAGAACGACTGGGGGGAGTATCTCGACCGGGCGAAGGCGCATCGCGGCGACGAGATGGTCCGCGTCTGCGGCTTCAAACAATTCGCGGATGGCTCGCTGGGCTCGCGGACGGCGTACATGGTGGAACCGTTCAAGGATAATCCCAAAGAAAGACATACGAATCGCGGCGTACTTCGTGAGGTTTTCGAGGAGGAAGGTCACCTTGAAACAATGATCGACGCGGCGTACGCGGCGAAGCTGGGCAGCGCCATCCACGCCATCGGTGATCTGGCCAATCACATGGTGCTGGATATTTACGACAAAATCCTTGCACAACACGGCAAGACGACATCGGAACACCACGGCTCAAGCACTTCTACTCCGCAATCTGCAATTCGAGATTCGCAGTTTCCTCGCCTACGTATCGAGCATGCACAGCACCTGTTGCCCGGCGACATTTCGCGCTTCGCCCGACTCGGCGTCATCGCGTCGATGCAGCCGTTGCACAAGGCCGACGACGCGCGGTATGCCGAGAAGGCCATCGGCACGGAGCGATGTAAGACGAGCTATGCGTTTCGCTCGCTGTTGGACGCCGGCGCGCCGCTGGCTTTCGGCAGCGACTGGCCGGTGGTGTCGATCAATCCTTTCTTCGGTGTTCACGCGGCGGTAACGGCGCGGACGCTTGACGGCGGCATCTTTATGCCGGAGCAAAGCATTCGCGTCGAAGAGGCATTGCAGGCGTACACGAACGGCGCGGCCTGGGCAGCGGGCGACGAATCGCGTCTCGGTCGTCTTGCCCCCGGCTACCTGGCGGACTTCGTTATTCTCGATCGCGATCTCTTCGCGATTGAGCCCGATGAGTTGAAGAACGTTGGCGTAAAAGCAACATACGTCGGCGGCCGGTGTGTCTGGTCGGCGGTGAAGTGATGCCGTGCGAACACAGACGAGACGCTCGTATCACCCTGATTGGGCCAGATGCTCAGAAGAAAGTCGCGCCGATGGTGGCGAGGATGGTCTGAACGCATCCGGCGCCAAACTGCCAGCAGGTGCCGGTGGCCAGCGCAGCCAGGATCGCGAAACGACGATTACGTGAACTGCGCCGCGCGGTCGCGCGCGATGAATGAGTGTCCGGCAGGGGGGATGTATGGTGCTTCATGGGCATCGTGCTCCTTCGTTCTGATCCCGCTGATTCAACGTGATACGCGTCTAATCTCTAGCAGGTCTTTTGTCTATCGACTGCAAACGGTCCTGACGGCCAATCTGGCTGTTGTCCGTCAGTAACGACTCAACCGTGGTTCGTCAATATTCCCGCATCAGTTCGCACATTCGCCAGAAATCCTGATCCATGATTCGGGCATCCTGTGAAAGGACTGGACGAACGAAAAACCGGACAGCACGATCGGAGGGCACTTTTTGAAAGCCGCGTCGCGAGAGAAGACGTTGCAGCATGCGGTTGTAGGGGTGCGAGCCGGACGGCCGGGCTTCCAGATGGCGGACACCACAGGCGGAAAGATACTTCACGCCTGCAGACAGGAGGCGATCGATTATTTGATCTGCGGGATGCTGCGCTGTATCGATTGACACCAGATCGGAAAGGAATGCGTAGTTTCGCGCATTCTCCATCTTGAAGATACCTAGTCCGACGAGTCGATCATCAACATCGGCACTGAAGACCGCGTATGGCCGGAAGGGGTTGCGGAACACGCGCCAATCGACAAAAGACTGCGACAGATGGAGGGTCAGGCCGCCGATCTGTCGGCCGAATTCGCAGGACAGATCGTCAAACCGCGAATCGGCCTGCGTACAAGGAAGAATGCGCAGGCAATCGTCGTCGTGCAGCGGCTCCATGCTGCTGGTCGCTGACCGAACCTTCGACAACTCGCAGATCATCGCCTCGAAAGGTCCGAGGCATGCAAAGCCGTTTCGAAGCAGTGAACGGCTCGCGGTGCTGGTGAAACCCCACAGCATCTCGAATCCATCTGCTACGGCACGCTCAAGCTGCGGGCGATACATGGCATCAAGCACACCACGGCCGCGATAATCCGGATGCACGAGGGTTTCCTCATCTTTTCCCGTAGAAACCAGTCGGCCATCGCTCAACATCGGTATCGGGATGCAGGCGTGAGTGGCGATGATGGCATCGTCACAGGTCCCCACCATGTAAGGTGGATTGGTCGGATGGGAATCGGCGAACTCCCAGCTCCATTGGGCATCGGTGCGTGGTACGTAGCCACGCATTGCAGCGCCGGGCCGAATCAGCGGGTCGTTGTAGATTTTCTGGATGGCGGGGGTGTCGCCGGGCTGCCAGAAACGCACCGATACGCCCGGCGGCAGGGTATTGCCGGATGCCTGTGCCTGCGGAACGAGTGTCGCGGCGTCCATGCCAAGAGGCCCCCCAGGTCAGGCGATTTGTACAGCGGCCGGTGCACTTCGAGTGACCGTTGAGACGCTGACGCTCGGATCAACGTGGACCACACCGCCGCCGGTCACATCGCTGTCGACCATGATTCGCAATGCGTAGGGATCCTGCGCGGCATAGGTGAGGTCGTCTCGATCGCGAACGTGATAACCGATGGCGTATTCTCCCGGAAGCATATTCATCGTGAACTCATAGCGGACATGCTGCCGGTCACCGCGTTGCGCGCTCTTTGCGGCATGTCCCATTCGCGTACTGCTGGTCTCAAAGACAGTCAGGTGGTCTTCCAGACGGATGATGGACAGGCCGTACGAGGGACGCTGCATTTCTCTTGAAAAAAGCGCATCGTACTCAAGGCGCAGACGCCGGCCGGGCGGGCATGACCAGACGGGACGATCTGTCTCGTCAAGCAGACGCAGGTTATCGACGCTCACGGCGGCGGCGTCATCGGGTTGTTTCCCGGACAGTGTCTCGGCACAGGCATCGTAGTAGCAGGCGACGGCGCGAGCTACCGGCCCGATATACACTTCAGAGCCACGGTCGACCACGAGCGCCCTGCGGCAGAATCGTGCCACGGCACCCAGGTCGTGCGACACAAAGACCACCGCCGTACCCTGTTTGAGGAACTGGTTCATCTTCTCCATGCACCTCGCGCGAAAGACGCGATCGCCCACGGAGAGGACTTCATCGACGAGGAGAATCTGCGGTTCAACGTGGGCGGCGATGGCAAAGCCCAGACGGGCATGCATGCCGCTGCTGTAGCGCTTGACGGGGGTATCGAGGAAATCGGCGATGCCGGCAAACTCGACAATCGCGTCGAACTTTCGACGCACCTCCTGGCGCGACATGCCGAGGATGCTGCCGTTGAGGTAGATGTTTTCGCGGCCGGTGAGGTCGCCATGAAACCCGGCGCCGAGTTCGATTAGTGCGGAGACACGCCCGCGAACGTCGATTTGCCCACCGGTCGGTTGCATGATGCCGGCAAGCAGTTTGAGCAGAGTGCTCTTGCCGGCACCATTCGGACCGATGATGCCGAAGGCCTCTCCGGCCTGCACGCTGAAGCTGATTTCCGACAGAGCCCAGAAGGCGGCGGTGTCTCTGCGCTGCCTGGCGCGCGCGGAGAAGAGACTGCCCACGACGTCGCGCAGGGAGTCAAACTGCCCGCCGCGGCGAAAGCGCTTGCAGACCTGTCGGACTTCGATCAAAGGTTGCGTCATTCCCTTCTACCTGTCGCCCTGCCGGAAAGGATTTCTGCCCTTTGCGTCCACCACTGAGCGACTTGCCGCGGAGTGGCAATCCAGACGTCATCGGCCTGTGAGAGGTATCGGCAGGCAGCGCGGTAGCTCTCCCGCCATGCAGGATCGGAATTCCAGTGGCCCACGTGCCAGTTGAGCACGGCCAGGCCGCCGAGATCGCGGATTTCTTCGAGATGCCGAAGGGTCGTATCCTCGGCGCAGGTCACGTCTTCCGTCGGCAGATGCATGTCGGCCAGCGACATCGGAAGGATGACAAGCGGCCGGGTGTGGGCTGATCTGTCGCGGGGCAGGAAGTAAGGCAGAGCGGTGCCGGCACGGAGTCCTGCGCAGTCGTTGAAGCCGATCGAAGTGTCGTAGCACAGGCCGGCTCGAGCTGCTTCATCCAGCGTTAAGAACGGATTCTGTTGGTCGAGATTCAGATAGTGGTGCCGTAGTCCTGTCACTTTGCAGCCCGCGATGGCGCGAAGCCGATCGGCCTGCCAGGACAAGGTCGGCGTGGCGAGTCGGGTTAAATAGCTTGCGTGGAGTCCGATTTCGAAGCCACGGCGGTGCAGTTTGCGAAACAACCGGCGATAGCGCGGGGAGGCGGCATCGTAGTCGATATCGCATTCGTGACCTGCGGATCGGGGGACCACGCTGAAGTAGAATGCAGAACGAACACCAATGCCTTGCTCGGCGCGGCAGTATGCGGCAAAGTCCCATTCGCGTCGTCGTGTGGCAGGCCGGAGCAGGGCCTCCATCGGACCGCGCAGGCGAAGCTCTGCGCGAAGCGCCCAGTACGAGGCGCGGCGAGTCGAAGCATCGAAGCACACTCGCGAGAGCAATGAACGTGCCGGGCCGCGACGTTCCGGCGTATCGACGTCGTGCGTGAGGGCCACGGCGAATCGCCGTGCATCGGGCCATCGTGCGATCCGCGGAGGATCGATGCCAAGGCGAAACAGCACGTCGCTCAGAAGGTCCGCATACTTTTGGATCGGCGGATTCATTTGCAGTCCGAATCGACCAATCAGACTCGAACCACAGGATACCCGGCCGTGCGCGTCTCGATCGGTTATCTCTTTTTCACTCTCCAGCGCAAGCCAGTACGCGGCTGCAAAGCCCAGATCGAAGCCGAGCCGGTGTCCCACGATCAGGCGATCCGGCGCAGCCCCGATGAATGGAATGGGAATGCCGTCGAGAATGACGAGTGAGGCCGAGGTGCGTCGGCATGACTGCGGCGCGGCCTTGATCCACACGCGGGCGTTCATGCCCTGGATGACATCCATGCCGTAGTAGATGCACGGTCGCGGGCAGGACTCAATCCGATACGACAGGCCGGCGGCATGAAGTACCTGTGTCAGTCCCCAGAACTGCCGAGTGTTCAAAAGCGATTGCTGCACGCTGATCGTCAGCGGCTGGGTCGCTGGGTGCGTCGCACGCGAATGTGCCACTCGGTGATCGACGCCATCAAGGATTGATCTTCGCCAAGGCGTGGCATGGGAGATGGTCTCGAATTCGTAGTCGATGAGTACGGACATCATGCGAACCCAGTGCGGTCGCGTCACGCAACGAGCCGGCGCGCGGCCCAATTCTTATATCGACGGTGCAGCCGCCACGAGCCGCAATCTTTTCTGCCGACCGGCCGGATCGCGCCGACGAGGGTATTCATTCGTGAAGGCGGTCGAGGCCGAGATCCTTAAGCTGTTCCCGTGTGACCACGGAAGGGGCGTCCGTCAACGGGCAGACGGCGCGGGCATTTTTCGGGAACGCGATCACATCGCGCAAGGAACTGAAGCCGCCGAAGAGCATGACGGTACGGTCAAGCCCGAGCGCGATCCCGCCATGGGGCGGCGCCCCGTATTGCAGGGCTTCCATCAGGAACTGGAACTTGGCTCGGGCGTCCTCTTCAGAGAGTCCGAGGATCTGGAACATCCTGGCTTGCACGTCACTGCGATGAATACGAATCGACCCGCCACCCAGCTCAATGCCGTTGAGCACAAGGTCGTAGGCCTTGGCGCGGACCTTGAGCAGGTCTTCGCGCGGCGGCAATTCCGGATCGCCCACGCGCATCAAGTGCAGGTCTTCATCCTTCGGGCTGGTGAACGGATGGTGCATCGGGTAGATGGCCCGGGCTTCCTCGTCGTAACCGAAGAGGGGGAAATCCACCACCCAGCAGAAGGCCCATTGGTCCTTCGGGATCAGTCCTCGCCGCTCGGCCAGTGTGGTTCGCAGCCAGCCGAGGTACTTGCTGACGTTGGCCTCCGTGCCGGCGGCAAACAGGATCAGATCGCCGGGCCGCGCGCCGGATGCTTCGAGCACCTTCGGGCGGATCGTGTCTGTATCGATGAACTTGGCGATGCCCGTCTGGAAGACGGTTTTGCCACCCTCGTCGGCGACCTTCACCAAGGGAAGACCGCCCGCACCGATGCCTTTGATTTCTTCCGTGAGACCGTCGGTCTCTTTTCGGGTCATGGACGCGCCGCCAGTTAACACGATGCAGCGCACGACGCCGCCGGCCGCGACGGCATCGCGGAAGACGTTGAACTCCGCGCCGGCCACCGCTGCGGTGACATCCTTAATCGTCATGTCGTAGCGCAGGTCCGGCGCATCGCGGCCGTACTTGCGCATGGCGTCGGCATAGCTGATACGCGGCAGCGGCAGGGGCACTTCCACGCCGACTGCGGCCTCTGCAACCTCGGCCATGCAGGCCTCGATGTGCTGCATGACGTTTTCCGGCTGGACGAAGGCCATTTCCACGTCCACCTGCGTAAACTCCGGCTGGCGATCGGCTCGCAGGTCTTCATCGCGAAAGCAGCGTGCAATCTGCATGTAGCGATCAAGCCCGCCGATCATCAAGAGCTGCTTGAAAAGCTGCGGTGACTGGGGCAGGGCGTAGAAGCTGCCGTGCTGCAGGCGCGAGGGGACGAGGTAGTCGCGTGCCCCTTCGGGCGTGGACTTGGTAAGGATCGGCGTTTCGATATCGAGGAAGCCGTGGCGATCGAAATAGTCACGAATCGTCTTCGTGATGCGGTGGCGGAGCATCAGTGCGCGGCGGACCGGCGTGCGGCGCACGTCGAGAAAGCGGTTTTCCAGACGGAGGTCCTCGTTGGTCTCGATGTCGTCGGCGATCATGAACGGCGGTGTCTTGCTCTTCGATAGCAAATCGATCTCGTGGGCCTTCACCTCGATCTCGCCGGTCGGGAGATTGGGGTTGACCTTGTCGCCGCGATGGACGACCTCACCGCGAACCACGATGACGTACTCGCTGCGCAGCGCCCGCGCCACTTCGTGGGCCCGGGGGTCGGTCGTCGGGTCGAAGCGCACCTGGGTGATGCCGCCGCGGTCGCGCAGGTCGACGAAGACCATTCCACCCAGGTCGCGAAAGTTATCCACCCAGCCGGCCAGAAGTACGGTCTTGCCGACATCGGAGGCGCGCAGGGCACCGCAGTCATGCGTTCGTTCGTGATAAGGCAGGGGCACGGTTTCCTCCAGATTCCGTCTAAAACCGCGCATCATCGGGCGCAAAGCGCTGGTTCGCAAGGGATCGCGTTTTGCGGGATCTTGCCGCGCCACAGAAGGTAAGGCTTGTTCGTGCGACGAATAGTCCGACAGCGTGGCGGTGATCTCCGGTAACGCCGGCCGAAAGGTATGCATCAAACTCCCGCGTCGATATGCCGATTGGCTATGGTCCAGTTATAATTCGTCATTCGTCGTCGCAGGAGAGAGGAAGCAACCCACCTCCTCAACCGCGCAGCTACTACCTGAAAGGAGCACTCATGTCCCCGAAAGCGCTTGTGATCAACCAGCTTGAAGCCGCGAAGTGGCTTTACGACAAGTTCGTCTCGGATTTCAGTGATGAGGACGCCCGGTATATGCCCAAAGGCAGCAACCATCTTAACTGGATTCTTGTTCACCTTGCCGTGAGCGAGGATTCGATCACGAGCAAGCTGTCCGGCAGGCCGAAGCAACTGGCCGAATCTCTGCACAAGGAATATGCCGGCGGGTCGACCTGCCGTGCTGACGACGGTATGACCCTGGCCGAGGCGAAGAAGCTCTACGATGAGAGCCATCGGAGGACAGTTGAGTTTATCAAGGGCTATGACGAGTCCAAGCTCGGCGACAAGGCCCCGGAGGGTTTCCCGCCGCTGTTTCCAACGAGCGGCAGCGTGATCGGACTCCTGGGCACGCACCCGTTCTGGCATTTCGGGCAGCTCACGGTCATTCGCAACATGCTCGGCAAGCCGAAGCTGTTGATGTAAACCGGTGTCGGCGAGATTGGGTGCGACCGAGCATTCGTTCACTCGCGCTGTATCTCTGTTGCCTATCGGGCGTATAACATTCGCCCATGGGACGACCGAGCAGCCATCTGAAACGAGGTAACTTCCCTTCGCGCACCGGGTGGCTCGCGCTGGGACTCCTCGCGCTGTCGTGCTTTCTGTTCGCCTGGGCGGGCAGTCTCGCCGGCGTGTTCCTGCTCGATGATCTCGTGCATGTCGTCGGGAATTCACGAATTCGCCGGATTGACGCGCTGGCGGACCTGCTGCGAGGGAGTCCGCGTCCACTGGTCGATCTTTCCCTGGCCGTCAACTATGCCCTCGGCGGACTGCGGTCTCACGGTTACCACGTCTTCAATCTCACGGTTCACCTTCTGGCAGGATTGACGTTCTTTGGGCTCACGCGGCGCGTTCTGCTGGTGATACAGGACGCCGATTCCACGTTGAAGCGTGGGGGCGGCCGCGGGGAAGACCGCACGCATTCCGGGCGTAAACTCGGCGAGCATTCCACCGAAGCTGCGTACTTTGCGTTCGCCGTCTCGATAATCTGGCTGGTTCATCCCCTGACCACGCAGGCCGTGACCTACGTCATTCAGCGCAGCGAATCGATGATGGCGCTCTTTTATCTGCTCACGCTTTACTGCGTGGTTCGTTGCGCGACCGGTTCGCAGCGCACGGGCTGGTGCGTTGCCGCCGTCTTTGCCTGCGCCGCGGGGATGCTTTGCAAGGCCGTGATGGTGACTGCGCCGGTTGTGGCATTGCTGATGGATCGCGCGTGGCTGGCTTCGTCCTGGCGAGTGGTTCTGGCGAGACGATGGTGGCTTCACCTGTCCCTGGCGGCTACCTGGATGATTCCGTTGGGGCAGGGCGTCGTGCGCGGGCTTACTGATCCAGCGGCTCGCGGCTCTGGCACGGTGGGATTCTCCGTCGCGAGCGTAACACCGTGGCAGTATCTGATCTCGCAAGGTGGAGTGATTCTGCATTATCTGCGTCTGGTCGTCTGGCCGGATCCGCTCGTGTTCGACTATGCGTGGTCGGCCACGATGACACTTTCGGAAGCATGGCCTGCCTGTCTCGTTGTCCTGTTGCTCCTGATCGCCTCGGTCGTGTTGTTCATCCGGCGACCGGCGATCGGGTTTCCTGCCGTTGCCTTCTTCATGATTCTCGCGCCGACTTCGAGCTTCATACCGATCGCCGATCTGGCGGTTGAACATCGGATGTACCTGCCGTTGGCGTGTGTGCTGGGTCTGCTTCTATTCGGGTTGAATTTGCTCGGACGGGCCTTTGCCGGTCAACGTCGCGAGAAGGCACATCGCATGCTCGTTGCAGCTACCCTGCTGGGTGCGATTGTGCTTTCAGTACGGACGCATCTGAGAAATCGCGATTACCAAAGTGAGCTACGAATGTGGCAATCGGTTGTGGATGCTCGGCCGGAAAACGCCCGTGCCCGCAGTTATCTGGGTGACGCGCTCGCGGATGCCGGTCGGCTGGATGAGGCGATCGAGCAATATCGGGAAGCGGTACGGATTCGCCCGGAACTGGCGATCGTGGCGAACAACCTCGCGACGGTTCTGGCGCGGTCCGGCCGACTTGAGGAGTCGATCGACGTGCTGGAGCGCGCCATCGCGCAGGATCCGCGGATGACGCATATGCATTTGAATCTTGCGTTGAGCTATCACCAGGCCGGTCGCCTTTCCGAAGCCGTCGAACATTACCGGATCGGACTTGGCAACGACGCTCATCTTCCTAGCACCTGGCACAACCTGGGCGCGGCGCTGCGCGGGCTGGGGCGTTTTGAAGAGGCAGAGGAGGCGCATCGCAGGGGGCTGGCGCTTCAGCCCGGGGATGCAGATGGAAGATTCGCGTTGGCCGCGCTGCTGGAGCAGATGGGTCGTCGTGAGGAAGCCATCACGGAGTATCGGGAGGTACTTCGGCTCAGGCCGAATCATTCGGGAGCACAAAGGAGAACGGAGGCGCTCACGGCGGGTCGACCGTCTTCTCCGTGATTAAATGCACCTCTCAGAAAGAGGTGTATCACCAAATGCCAACGGGCGAGACGCCCGTTCCACCCTTTCTGTTAGAAGCTCCTACTTCGTCGACTTGCGTTTCGTCGGTTTTACGTTGCGGGTTGATTTCTTGCCGCGCACAGACGAGCTGCTTCGTGTTTGAGCCGACGTCAGGCGACCGCGCTCCACGCGATAGGCAAGGCCGCACCGGCGGCAGGAGACCTGTTTGGCGCGACGAGCGAGTCGCTCACCGCATTCACAGACCCAGCCGATTCGCGTTGCGGGCACACCGGCCATCAGTGCGTAATCGGGAACGTCCTTCGTCACGACGGCGCCGGCGGCGATGAAGCAATGCCGCCCGAGAGTGTGTCCGCAGACGATGGTCGCGTTCGCGCCGATGGTCGCACCTTCCCGGACGAGCGTCCGCAAGTAATGTTCGGTGCCGCGCTGCGGATACTTGCAGCGGGGGTCGAGGATGTTGGTGAAGGTCATCGACGGGCCACAGAACACGTGGTTCTCCAACTCGACGCCCTCGTAGATGGATACGTTGTTTTGAATCTTGCAACCATCGCCCAGTTTGACGTTGGCGCCGATGTAAACATTCTGCCCGAGGGTGCAGCCGTGACCGATTTTCGCGCCGCCCTGGATGTGTGAGTAGTGCCAGACCTTCGTCCCTTCGCCGATGGAGACGTCGTCATCGACACAGGCAGAGGGATGGATGAAGCAATTGTGGTGCTCACTGTGGCGTGCGTGCGGCGTCATTTCCATCTCAAGGCCGGACGTGGCCTCCTCCAGGATTTCGAGAACCTCAATGGCGCTGGCGCCGTCGGCGGTATCCGGAGCAGTGCCATCGAGTGCGCGGATGAAGCACTCAAGCTCGGCGGTCAGCGGTGCCTTGCGATCCAATTCGATCACCTCAGTCGGACCTTCGCGCGGAATGGGTTTGCCGCGGATCCAGTCGATGCTTTTTTCATAATAGAGCAGTGAGCCGCCATCAGCGCCGTCTTCAAAGACGAACATACCTCGGTCGCCGACCACGACCAGCCGGTGTTCTTTGAACGGATGAAGCCAGCTGACAAAAATGTGCCCGGAGATGTTGTCCGGATAGCGCAGCAGGGTCAACGTCGTGTCGTGGATGCCGGGTTGCAGAAAGGTGGATCCGCGCGAAACAACCGCGACGGGCCGCTCGCCAATGAAATACTGAAAAATCGAAATGTCGTGAGGGGCGAAGCTCCAGAGGATGTTTTCCTCGGTGCGAACGGTACCGAGGTTCAACCGGTTGCTGTAAAGATATTGCAGCTTGCCGATGTCGCCGGAGCGGATGTGCTCGCGCATGTATCGAATGGCAGGATGAAAAAGCAGGACGTGGCCGACCATCAGGCAGAGGCCCCGGTCGCGAGCCAATTCCACCAGTTGCCGGGCTTCCCTCGAACGCAGGGCAAGCGGCTTTTCGATGAGGGCGTGTCGGCCTGCTTCGAGGATGTGGCGTCCGAGCTGATAATGCGTAACCGGCGGCGTAGCCACTACGAACGCGTCCATGCCCGCTTCCATCGCATCGGTGACGGATTCGAAGACTGGTATGCCGGGAAAGCTCTCGCTCGCCTGCCGGCGTGCCGCCGCTTCGCTGTCGATCAGCCCGGCCAGATGACCGAGGTCGTTCAGGGTCAGGGCGTGTCGTGTGCCCCATCGGCCGACTCCGACCACACAGACGCGATGTGCCATGAAGAGCCCCTGAACGTGCGGTACGCAGGTTGCGAATGCAAGTGTTCGGCCTGCTTGCGACCGGCGAAGCCACACCTTATAGTGCGGCGTTTGGAAATCGGCCAGCAAGACAGCGCCGGCTCATCAACGCAGCTTAGAAGGAGTTATCAGTGGGATCAAATGGAAGTCATCGGCGGGGCCGCTACCTCTTCACCTCGGAATCCGTCAGCATGGGCCACCCGGACAAGGTGGCCGACCAGATTTCAGACACCGTGCTCGACGCACTGATTGCCCGTGATCCGAATGCCCGAGTGGCTTGCGAGACGCTGGTAACGACCGGTCTCGTGGTGGTCGCCGGTGAGGTGACGGTCCACAATAAGGAAGCCGAACTGGCCCTGAACAACATCGAAAAAGACGTGCGCGATACGATTGCGGACATCGGCTACACCGATCCTGACTGCCAGTTCGACCACAAGAGCTGCGCGGTGATCCGCACGATACACAGCCAGTCGGCGGATATCAGTCAGGGTGTGACCGCGAAGAAGGGCAAGGCCCAAGGCGCCGGTGATCAGGGACTAATGTTCGGCTTCGCCTGCCGGGAGACCAGAGCGCTGATGCCGCTGCCGATTCACCTGTCGCATCGTCTCGTCGAGAAGTTGGCCGATGTTCGCAGAAACGGGACGATTCCGTGGTTGCGGCCGGACAGCAAGAGCCAGGTCACGATCGAGTACGACGATGGCGTCCCCGTGAAGCTCAAAACGATCGTCATCTCGACGCAGCATCAGCCGAGACCGGAACTGCTTGACCGTCAAGGCAATGTCAACGACCGCTTCAAGAAGACGATTATCGAGAAGGTGATCAAGCCCGTGTGTCTGGCCGAGTGCCCCAAGCTGTGGAACAACGGCGTAAAGTTCCACATCAACCCCACCGGTCGTTTCGTCATCGGCGGACCGCACGGCGACACCGGCCTGACGGGCCGGAAGATCATTGTTGACAGCTATGGCGGTCGCGGCGCACACGGCGGCGGCGCTTTTAGCGGTAAGGATCCGTCAAAGGTGGATCGTTCGGCGACCTACATGGCCCGCCACGTGGCCAAAAACATCGTCGCTGCGGGGCTGGCAGATATCTGTGAAGTGCAGCTTGCCTACGCGATCGGTGTTGCCGAGCCGGTCAGCGTGCTTGTTGACACGGAGTGCACAGCGCGTATTCCGGAAAACCGGATCGAACAGCTCGTGCGAGATCACTTCGACCTCACCCCCGCAGGGATCATCAAGTATCTCAACCTGCGTCGGCCGATCTACCGTGAGACCGCCGCCCATGGGCACTTCGGCCGCAGTGGGGCGGGCTTCACCTGGGAACGGACGAATATGGCGGACAAGCTCCGCAAGGCCGCGTCGAAGTGGCTGTGAGCTGATGTTACATTTTGGATTGCTGATTGCGCGATGCCAGCTCGGCGTGCAGCAATTGGCTCCTTCCGGTTAACCAGCAACACTGCATTGCTCAGCGCAAATGGCTCACAGCGGATGGCCATGGGCCAATCGTTCACATTTTCAGCGGCATGCCGTTGATCAGGGCTTCAAAGACGATGGAGCCGTCAACGTAGCCCTGAATCTCGCAGATGAAGCGGCGCTTTCGGGCTTCGACGAGCTTTCCGACGAGGATGATTCGTGCTGGTGGGATCACCGCACCACGAAACTTGCAGGCGTCGACCCCGCCGAAACCGAGAAAACTGCCGTCTTCCATGGGGAAGAACTGATGCTGGACGAAAGCCGCGAGCTGGGCGCCGCATTCCATCATCAGAACGCCGGGGAAGATCGGCTTTCCCGGCATGTGGCCGCGGCACCACCACTCGTCGACACGCACTTCGCGAAAACCGGCAGCGACATGGTGAACGGTATCAATGTGGATGATGCCGTCGAGCTGGGCGAATTCGTGCTTCTGCGGGAGAAACTGGTAAATCTGATCGTGTGTGTAGAGGACCCGGCTGCAATCGAGCGCGGCTACGTCGAGGATCGGCTGTGGGGGCATTACTGAGTCCTTGTGACGCGCAAGCGGGGATCGCGAGCAGGCCGGCAACAGCTACGGAGCAGGCCTGCGGCCGATTCCGGGTGCGGTCTGCGCATTAGCTGTGCGCCGTGCCGCGGGAGCGACAAGCCGGGAAGGGCAATCTGCCTCCGCAGCGTGATTTAGCGTATACCTACGCCTTCTGATCGTCTGAGGAGCGGACTTCGAGGATTTTCTTGCGGACGGCCTGGGCGGCGTTCTTGATGTCCTGCATGGCCTTGCGGACACGAGTTCCTGCGGCCTTGTTGCCGCCTTCCGCTTTGGCCATGTCGTCCGCACAGGCCTCTACCAGTGCCTTCAGGTGCTCGTATTCCTGCATGAATCAATCTCCTGTGACCTTCACACTTGAGAAAGTGCGTATCCTGCGTTCGGATTGCCTCCCCCCGAGGGCAAACGTATCGGCGGGGAGTCTATCAGAGTGGCCAGATTCGATCAAAGTGCAAAAAACGGCGTTTTTGGGGTCTCGGGAGCGGTTGTCCCGAGCGTATTCTCCTCAGGTGCGAGCCATTGAAGCCGATGTCTTTCTCCGCTATGCTACCGGCTCGCCTGATCGGTCTGGATCATCGGCCGGCATTACGAGGGAGTGATCGACACCATGCATTACCCGCATCGCAAAAGCTACCGTAAGCGAAAGAGAAAGCAGGGCTTCCGAGCGAGAATGAAGACGGCCGGCGGCCGGAAGGTGATCGCGCGCAAGCGCAAGCGCGGCCGAAGGATAAATGTCAAGCCGAAGATGTAATTTCCCTGGCTGCATACCTGCAGCATCCGCACAGATTTTGACTGGCCTTTTCCTCGTGCGCTCCGAGTTGAACTACTTTAGTGCATTCTGTCTCGCCGGTCTCACACCTTTGGTGAGTCGATCGGTGATGGCACTGGCCACTTCTGGAAGAATTTCATCATGTCCGGCGTGCTCAGCGGACGGGGTACTGCGTACAACTCTCCATAGTTGAACCCACACGCTCCACCCTCATAACCGGCGATCGAGCGAATCCAGTGCTCAAGGTGCGCCAGCCGCTCCGGGGGAAACTGTGAGCGATAGCAGGCGACGGCAGCCAGTTTTTGATCGATTGTGCCGGTGATGTCCACCACGAACTGGCTGTGCCAGTGATGAATCTCTGCTGATCGGGCGATTGGGCGATAAACCAGATGGTCCACCCGATGGGGCTGCGTGCCGGAAAACCGTTCATCCCACTTGGTGAGTTGCGAATAGAAGCGTACGGCTTCGGTGATGAGCTGTGCCTGATAGTGATCGGGACTCGCGGCGACGGTGCGCCCGGCCAGTCCAACAAGCACCAGGGGACGGTATTTGCGCACGACGGCAGCCAGTGCAAATCGGGCTTCCGGCCCATCCATGAGCACACGATTCGGCAGGCCGACCATCTCGCACACGCTGACACCCAGGATGTCGGCGGCGGCCCGCATTTCCTTCAGACGGGTTTCCGGGTCACCCAGCGGCGTCGGTTCGCCGTTGGTCATGTGCGCCATTCCGACGCGATACCCCTGCTTAACAAGAGAAGCAATCGCGCCGCCGCAACCGATCTCCAGATCGTCCGGGTGAGGCGCGGTGAACAGAATATCCAGCGTGTTGGTTGACATGGCACTGCTTTCTTAAAAACCAGCGGTTTCCGGTTTCAGGGTCGGCCGCAAACGCCGTAAGTGTAGCCACCCGAACAAGGAACGGCGACGCTGCCGCAAGGAGGCGTTGTCACTGCCTGTCGGGCCGTTTAGGATGGCCTTCATGTCTCGATTCGTACGAGCATACTGGCTGATCTGCCTTTGTCCGCTGCTTACGGGCTGCGCCAACATCGGTCCTTACCGGGCAGCCATCTCCTCGGAGGACGTTAACGAGCGTATTCTGGGAGTGATTGCCGCCGGCGAGGCGAGAGACCGCGGTGCGGTGCCGCTGCTCGTAGATCGGCTGGAGGATGAGGACGAGGCCGTTCGATTCTTCGCGATCGTGGCCCTCGAAAGGATTACCGGCAAGCGATTTGGATACGATTACGCCAAGGAGAGTCGCGAGCGAGCCGCCAGCGTGGCACAGTGGCGGGCCTATATCCGGCGGGGAGACCACCTGACTGCCCGGGACCAGTCGTTCGCGGAAGACGCCCAGAAGCGGACGGTCGGCCGACCCGGGACGGAGATGTAATGAGCCAATCGAATCCGGTTGAACTGAAAATCACCAGCAGCCCGAGCTGTCTGGCCGCCGTACGAGGTGCGGTGGAGGAGATGGCACGCTACGAGGGTTTTGGCGAGATGGATTCACACGCGCTGGTGCTGGCCGTGGACGAAGCCCTTGCCAATGTAATTGAACATGGTTACAGCGGAGTCGAGGGTCTGCCCATCGAAGTGACGCTTTCCGCGGTACGCTCATCTGACCATCGGGCCGGTGTCTGCGTGGTGGTTCGTGATCAGGGCAAACAGGTGGATCCCGGGCAGATCTGCGGGCGCGATCTGGATGATATTCGTCCCGGCGGTCTGGGGGTGCATATCATTCGTTCAGTGATGGACGAGGTGGAATACAGTTGTCCGAACGAAGGCGGAATGCTGCTTCGCATGGTTAAGTATGTGTCGTCCGCGTCAGCGGAAAAGCCCGAGGCGTAGTCAAGCGGCAGAGGCGAACAACCTGCACGATGAGGCGGGAGTGTGAACGATCATGAGCGAGAAGCCAAAAGACGGAAGTCTTGTTAAGGAGGTTCGCCGAGGCGAGAACGCGACGGTCGTTACTCTGTCCGGCGACGTCGACCTGCATCATTCGCCGACACTGCATGCGGCCCTTGTCGAGCTGGCGGCGGAACGACCCAAGCGGCTGGTGATCGATCTGCAAGAGGTTCCGTTCATGGACTCCTCCGGCGTGGGCACATTCGTCGAGGTCTTTCGGCGGGTCAGTGCCTACAAAGGCAAGATGATTTTCTTCGGGCTCAGCAATCGCGTGCGAAGCGTCTTTGAGATCACCAAGCTGGATAAGTTTTTTACGATCTGCGAAAACGAGCAGCAGGCCGTTACTGCGTGAGGCCGCTCACAGGCCGACGACATCAGCCAGGCGCGCTGATGACGCGGCGGCGATGAGATCGTGGTGGAAGCCATGAGCGAGATTCCTACGAAACCCGATTATGCGCCTTCTCTGGCGATTACCGCCGTCGAGAACATCGGGAGGGCGACCCTTGGGCTGGGCCGATCGTCTCTTGGCGTGATCGAATTCGTTGGGGGTATGATCTGCCTGCTGGGGGATACGCTGCGCTGGATCTGGCGGGCAGCGATTCTCCGCGAGGCCCGATTCGGATTTTCACACCTGCTTGCCCAGATGGTTCGAGTGGGCATTCGCAGCATTCCCATTATCTGCCTCGTCCAGGTCTTCATCGGCATCATTCTTTCGCTTCAGATGGCGCCGACGATGAAGACCTACGGCCAGCTCGAGCAGATTGCGACCATCGTCGCCATTGCCATGACGCGGGAACTGGCGCCGCTGCTTTCCGGCATCGTTCTGTCGGGTTTTGCCGGCGCGGCCATTGCTGCCGAACTGGGCACCATGGTGGAGTCTGAAGAGATCAAGGCCCTTCGGGCCTGTGCGCTCGACCCGGTGCGATTTCTCGTCGTGCCCCGGTTTCTTGCGACGGTCATCATGCTCGCGGTTCTGACGGTCATCGCCGATGTCGTGGGCATCTTCGGCGGCTTCCTGACGGGCACAGTCATCCTCGACATCGGAAGCGATGCCTACATCAATACGACACGGATCGCCATCACGCACAAGGACTTCCTCAGTGGCGTGGCCAAGGCGCCGCTCTTCGGCATGCTGATCGCCCTGATCGCCTGCCACGAGGGGCTGAGCGTCAGTGGCGGGGCCGAGGGCGTGGGCCGGGCCACCACCAACACGGTCGTTAAGTGCATCGTCGCGCTGATCACCGCCGACGTCATCGCCACCAGTCTGCTCTACGCCTTCGGGCTTTAACGTCATACCGAAGCCGCCGTCCGTCGATCTGTGTCGGAAATCCCCGCGCCGGCATTGCCTGCGGATGCATCTAAACTCGATCTGAAAGAAATCCGAAAGAGGATCAACCGGATGGTGGAGGTTGATCGTCATGCTCGATGTTCATGCCGCGAGGGATCGTGCCTATCGTTTTGCCATCTCAACCGGACACATGCCCAACATGGATCTGATTCATGCCCGGCAGCGGGCCGAAGGGTTTCAGGACTGTTTCGGCCGCTGCCTTTCCGAGTGTACGCAGCGGCACTGCAAATGGCACCGGGAGTGCAAAGCGTTGCAGGAGTTTGAGCCGATTTCGCTTACGCAGCATTCGCTTCGCGGACTGCCGGTTTATGTACCCGGCACAACGGAATCGTCAGTCATGACCTGACGGCACCATCGAGTGTTCGGATCACACGTCCATCCTTCACGATGATCTGGATGTGATAACAATCGCGAGCTGCGGGTAATTTCTGCGCCGTCCGTGATCTGCCTGTCGAGGAGCAGTCGTTTTTACCAGCCGCTTTCCGCTTCGACGAAGGCAGAAGAAACCTTTGTTCCCAGTGCGGAGACGGCGCTGATAATGACCATGAAGATCAGGGCGAGCATGACCGCGTACTCCACGGAAGTAGCACCGGCATCCTCCTGCCAGAACGTTTTGATGGGGCCGCGTGGCGAGGTCATGCGAACATCCTCCTGTGAACCTGCAGAAACTGTACGAAACGAAACGTAAGCAGCCAAACAGTTCAGAAGAAAAAACCTGCCGCGTCCCATATTTCAACCGCAAGCATGCAGATCACGATCGGGCGATATTCGGCGAGTCGTGGTCCGGTAGTGAAGTCCACATCAGACGGCAGAAAGGAGATCGTGAAGCAGCTTTCGCATGATGCGAAGCGCCTGGCCGCGATGGCTGATCCGGTTTTTTTCATCCGGCGGCAACTCCGCGACGGTACGTCCGAGTTCGGGAACGAGAAAGTACGGATCGTAACCGAACCCGCCGCCTCCTCGCGGGGTGTCGATGATCCGACCCTCAACGACGCCTTCCGCAGTCGCCAGGATACGATCGCCATCCGCCAAGACCAGCACGCAGCGATAACGTGCCGTTCGGCGCTCGGGAGGAACATTCCGCAGTGACGCAATGAGCTTGGCATTGTTCGCCCGGTCACGCTCTTCGCGGGGACGATCGGCTGCCGAGCGGTCAAAATAGGCGGAATGGACGCCCGGCTCGCCACCCAGCGCATCGACTTCGAGGCCGGAGTCGTCGGCCAGAGCCCACATGCTTGCTGCGCGCGAGTAGCAGGTTGCCTTCAACACGGCATTGGCCAGGAAGGTCTCCCCATCTTCGTGCGGCTCGTCTATCGAACGATTCAAGTCGGCAAGACCATGCCATCGTACTTTCGGATGCGCAGAATCGTCCGCCTCGGAAAGTACGGCAGTGATCTCACGGTACTTACCGGGGTTGTTGGTGGCGATGAGAATATCCATGCGCGTATGGGTCTTCGGGGCTAACGTCGTTCGAGACTGCCGGTCGCGCCGGTCTGGTCTTTTCTTGGTATTTCCACGAGGAAGGAGATGTTCGGCATGCGGACGCGCTTGCCGCTTTCGTCGGGGGCGACCTGGAAGACCTTGTGTCCATTCTCCAGGTTGTACATGAACTCCTCTTTTTCACGCAGGGCACGAACGGCAGGGCTGTAGCCCATGCGACCATCACCGGTATCGACGAGGGCATCCGCACCAAAGGTGCCCACACAGATTGAGGTGAGGGCGCGATCGGGATCGTGATAGTAGTAGGCCTCATGGCCTCGGCTGCGGAGGTCCTTGACCCATTCGACGGCGGCGGCCTTGTAATCGTGCAACGTTGCGGTCGGGTATGTCACACCGACCTGAAGCGTGTAAAGCCCCCGCGCGTTGCGCAGGTCCCACTCCGGCGGACCGACATCCGGCTTGGGTTGAGGCACCGGTCGGGCGGAGAAGAAGGGGAACTTGTCTCCCATGGCCAGGCCGCGGATGAAGTCGAGATCGGTCTTGATCTCCTGCGAAAGCTGGATGATGAGGTCGCCGCGCGCCCCCCGGCCGGAATCGCCTTTGGCTTCAACATACTTGAGTTCGTAAGTGCCGTAATAGACGCGGCTGCGGTCTTCCAGGTACTGCACGGTGACTTTGTCCGGATTCAACCCGGAGACGCGCTTCAGCGCCGTAGCCATCGTGTCTGCGGTTTTGGTATGGCCGGAACCGAGGAACTCGTTGCACTCGATGGTCCAGGTCTCCTTGTCACCGGCGCGACGACCGGAGCCGAGGCCCGAGCCCGAGTCAAACTTCCACATGTCTTTCATCTTCTGCTTGTCAGACTCGGAGCAGCCGACAGCGGCGAGCAGGCAGGTTGCGAATACGATCGCGGTTCGCCATCGGCCGTCGGAGACAATGAAGCCCGTGTGCGATCTCTGCGTTGTATCTTCGGAAGAGTTTGCCGTTCGGGCCATTGGAATTTCCTGTACAGAACTGAACGAACTCTGCTCCGCGCAAGCGTGATTTACCCAGACAGCTCGGCCCGGCCGGTGGTCAGGTACCCGAACGACTCCGCAGTGCCCTCGTTTGTGCCTGGCGTAACTGACGGATGCCTCGCTCAGCAAGCGTCAGCATCGCTGTCATCTGCTGACGGGTAAATGCCCGGCCTTCCGCCGTTCCCTGCACCTCAATGAAACGGCCGCGACCTGTCTGGACGACATTGAAATCGACCTCCGCGTCGCGATCTTCCTCATAGGCAAGGTCGAGCATCAATCGACCGTCGACCATCCCGACGCTCGTGGCGGCAACGGTGTCGGTGATCGGGTCTGCGCTCAGCAGTCGGTCCTTCCGTAGTCGATTGACGGCGTCACGAAGGGCGACATATGCCCCGGTGATGCTGGCCGTGCGGGTGCCGCCATCTGCCTGTAGCACGTCACAGTCGACCCAGATCGTGCGTGGTCCGAGCTTGGCCATGTCGACCACCGCGCGAAGACTGCGGCCAATGAGCCGCTGGATTTCCTGTGTGCGGCCGTCCACCTTGCCGCTGCGATCCCGGGCGCGGCGCTGTCCGGTACTCGAGGGCAGCATGTCGTACTCTGCAGTGACCCAGCCGAGCCCGCTGTCTTTGCGCCATGCCGGTACGGCCTCTTCGACACAGGCGGTGCAGAGCACATGCGTGTTTCCGGTCTTGATGAGCACCGAACCGGTCGCACATTTCGTAAATCCGCGAATGATCTTCACGGGGCGTAAAGCGTCTGCTTTTCGACCGTCGGCACGAAGCTTTGCAGGAGAACGTTTACCCATGGGCGCGTAACTTAATCGCTCAGCCGGAGCTTGGCCAGCCGATCCGCAAGTCGCGGCGAATCGCAGAAGATGCACAGTTTGCGTTGTGTCGCGCCTTCGAGGGTCAGCTCGATCCCGATGACGTCGCCATCGATAGCTTCCCGGACACGGTCAGCCCATTCGAGAATGACCACGCCGTCCGATCGCAGTTCGTCGATCCCCAGGGCCTCGAACTCTCCGACACTGCTGAGCCGGTAGGCGTCGATATGGTGTACCGGCACACGGCCCTCGTATTCGTTGATGAGAACGAAGGTTGGACTGCTGACCAGTCGCGCGTCAGGCACCCCCAGCCCGAGCGCGATTCCTTTGGTGAGCTGCGTCTTGCCTGCGCCGAGTTGCCCGACCAGCGCGACGAGCATGCCCGGTTCGAGGATCGTGGCGAGCCGACGACCGATCTCGATCGTGTGTTCGGGGCTTGTGGAAGTAAGCTCGATTCGCGTAGCCATCGTCATTCCCGAAAATGCTGCCAGCCGCGCGACTCGATTTCCACGCGCGAGCCGTCGATCCGCCTCAGCCAGACGCCCGGTTGCTCGATGGCCTTCCCGATACGGTGGACCTCCATGCCCTCAATCGTGGCGACTCTCGTACCGGCGTATGCAAAGAGAAGCTCGAAGTCTTCACCGTCATTGAGAACATGATTCAGCAATGCGGCGGCATTATCCTGACCGGAAGTCGCTCGGGCCGCATCCGATGCAACCGACAGCAGGGCGGTTTCGTCGAGTTCAATGCCGCATCGCGATGCCGTCGCAAGGTGATGTGCATCCGTGGAGAGGCCGTCGCTCAGGTCGATCGTTGCATGCAGGTCGTCACCGAGTGCTTCTGCAAGCTGACGGGCCTCGTGAACGCGCGGCTCAAAGGTGAGATGGTGACCCGCGAGACTCCCGCCAAGTTTGCCGGTCACCGAGACAACATCTCCGGGACGCATCCCGCTGCGAGTGACTGGCTGGACTCCCGGCCAGGGCTCGGCCAGAACGATCACATCGATCACGAGCGGCCGGTTCCAGCTGTTGGTGTCACCGCCGATGATCTGCACATCGAATCGCTCGGCGAGCGATTTAATTCCCATATGGAGCCGACGGGCCTGCTCCATTGACCACGCATTTGGCAGTGCCGTACTGACCAGCGCCCAGCGCGGGCGAACGGCCATGGCCGCGCAATCTGAGAGTCCGACGGCAAGCGCCTTTCGCCCGATCGACTCCGGCGCATGCGCAGCCGTGTCGAAATCAACACCGTCCATCAGCATGTCGACGGTCATGAGCACATTGCCACCAGTGCGGATCATGGCCATGTCATCGCCGATGCCGATGGCGACGGCAGCATCCTTCGCACGGGACACGCCGCGAATCCACTCGATCAGCTCGCCTTCGGATTTTCCGCTTTCGGACATCCTCCGGATTGTATCGCAAGCCGGTCCCTGCGGGCGGAGCTTGCCCGGCAGACCCCAGTGATTATGCTTCCTGTTCGGAGGCGTCCATGGATAAGATGAGCGTCATTGTTGTTGCCGCCGGCAGCGGAGAGCGATTTGGCGGGTCGGAAAACAAGATCTTCGCCAAGGTGGGGGAACAGCCGCTCTTCCTGATGGCGCTTCAGCTCTTCGTCAATCGGGAAGATGTCTGCCAGACGATCCTCGTGGTTTCGCCTTCCGACGCCGATCAGATGAAGTCCAAATTCGGTGCCAATCTTGGCTTCATGGGGGTCAAATTTGTCGAAGGGGGTGCGGAGCGGCACGAGTCTGTTGAGAAAGGGCTCGCGGTGGTCAGCGATGAGGCGGCGCTGGTCTGCGTCCATGACGCGGTACGCGTCTGTGTGGCCGCCGACTGGATCGACCAGCTTTATCATGCTGCTCTCAAGCATGGCGCAGTAATTCCGGTCTGTCCGGTTACGGCGACACTCAAACGCGTTGGGCAGGACGGTGTGGTCGGCGAAACGGTCCGCCGTGAAGGGCTCTTCATGGCGCAGACGCCACAGATCTTCCGAAGGGAAGTTCTGCAGGAGGCATACGCCGCCTTCCGAGCAGGAAAACTTTCGTTTCTCGAGGACGTACCTGTGACGGATGACGCCCAACTGGTTACGGCGGCCGGGCATACGGTGTATGCCATAGATGGCGACCCGCGGAACATCAAAATCACAACCCGGGGGGATCTTTCAATGGCGGCAGCGATCATCAAGTCTCTGCCGCAGAAGGCGGTGTCGCGGCGCGGAGCGTTCGACGAGGCCCAGTGGTAAAGTAACAGCCCGCGCTTGACCTGCACGGGCCCGCATGGTGCAATACGCCGCAGGTTTCAGGATGAAACACACCAAATGAGGAATCGCGGCCGAGCCGCGAATTGAGCACAGGGAACGCTCTCATGCACGCCAATCGTCTTTTCCGCATCGGATGTGGATTGCTTCCGCTTTCTTCCTTCGCCCTGCTCGCGGGCTGCGAGGGGTACGACCGTAAACACGACTACCGTGTGGTTGACGTTACCCCGCCAGCAGAGGATGGCGAGTACCGGCGTACCGGCTCCGGCGATGTGGCCAATTTCGCGGATCTTGTCGAGCGGATGATGGCCACCCGGGCGGATTATCTCAGCGACATCAAAGAGTTGGAGCGGGCCTACCTCAAGGCCGGTGACAGCGTGAAGGCCAACTGGTGCCGGCGCGTCCGGCAGCAGTTGGAGGACGTACTGAACTATCCGTTCCTCTCCGCGGCGCCAGTGGAGCATCGCGTGGAGGTCTCGCCGGAGCGCTCAATACCTGAAGCGGACAAACTCTACAATGAGGCCATGTCGATCTACAAGCAGGTGGCTGCCATTCCACTGGCCGGTGCGCTTGAGCACAACAAGGAGAAAGCCCGAAAGGCCTTGGCGATGTTCAAACGAGTACTCAAGGAGCACCCGCAGTCTGACAAGGTGGATGAGTGCGCCTTCTATTGCGGAGAAATCTATAAGGAGTACCTCCGCGAGGAGGATCCGGACGACGAACTGTCGGTGCGCTATTACCAGTGGGCCGCGGCGCTGAATCCGGACATCCAGTTGCCGGCGCGTTTCCAGTGTGCCGTGGTGTATGACTTCCGTCGCCACGACCGCGCCCGAGCGATCGAGCTGTATCATCAGGTGATGGAACTCGAAGAAGCGGGCAACATGTCGAACGTTCGCTTCAGCGCGACACGCGTTGAACAACTCACGGATGAACAGTACAGCCACCTCAAGCCCGAAGATCGGCCGAAGGCCAAGGCGATCGTCGGCGAGCCGCGCGGCATGGATGAGCCGCGACCAACGCCGGTGAGGCCTACTTCTTCGGACGACGAAATCCTGGAGCCGCGATCAGCTCCTTGATCTTCGTTCGGCCGCTGCCGCGGTCTAACGCATTCGCAGGACGGTGTAGAAAGTCTGTTCGCCGGCGACGACCTGCAGCCGGATGCCCTTGTCATTCTCTGAATTTTTCAGCACGCGTTTGAAATCTGTCAGTGATTCGATCTTGTCGTCGTTGACTCTCTGGATGACGAAACGTCGCCGCAGATCGGCTCCGTAGGCCTCGCCCAATGGATCCACCTGCGTGATGACGACGCCGCTCTTGATGTCTTCGCTGATCTTGTACTTTTCTCGCAGCTCCGGCGTCAGCGTGGCAGCGTACATGCCGAATTTCTCAAATTGTTCGCCCTCCGGCAGACGGCTGGGCTCGATACTACCGTTTGTCTTCTCCGGCTCACTGGGTCGTTGGCGGCGACTATTTGTCTTCTCGGAATCTCGATCGCGACGCCCCTGCAGATCCAGCGTCGAACCCTGGGTTCGGAAATTCGGCGGCTGCTCCCCGATTTCCACCATAAGCTGCTTCGGGCGGCCGTTTCGCCAGACCTGAAAGGTGGAGCGCGTGCCCGGCGCCGTCCAGGCGACTGCGTCCTGAAGATGTTCGAGACTCTGCACCTCCTGTCCGTCGATGCTCAGAACGATGTCTTCGGGTTTCAGTCCTGCCTTTGCGGCAGGCGAATCGGGGCCGACCAGACCCAGCAGTGCGCCGCGGACCTCCTTGAGGCCATACACATCGGCGACGACTCGGTTGACCGGCTTGATCTCGACGCCCAGATAGCCGCGGACGATGCGCTCGCCACGTTTGAGCCGATCGGTCACGCGGGTGACCGTATTCGCGGGGATGGCGAATCCCACTCCCTGGTAACCGCCGGATTCGGTGGCAATGGCTACGCTGATGCCGACCACTTCGCCGCGCGTGTTAATCAGCGGGCCGCCGGAGTTGCCGGGGTTGATCGGGGCATCGGTCTGCAGCCAGTTCTTGTAGTCGATGTCCACATCCACGTTGCTGCGACCGACGGCGCTGATGATCCCGTGAGAAACGCTGTGGCCGAACTTGAAGGGGCTTCCGATTGCCAACACGATGTGGCCGGCGCGAACCGTGTCGGAATCCCCGAAGCGGCAGGCGGTCAGTCCCTCTGCGTCAATCTTGATAACGGCAAGGTCCGACATGCGATCGGTGCCCACAATCCGTGCCCGCAACTCGCGGCCGTCGGCCAGCGTGACGCGCACCATGTCGGCCTCATCGACGACGTGATTGTTGGTGACAATGTACCCCTCGGAATCGAAAATCACGCCGCTGCCGGTACCGGCGATGGGCACCATGGGCAGGTCCTCGTCGCCGAGCATGCGCCGCAACTCGGCGTTAAACTCCTTGTTGACCGCCAAGGCACGGATGCTGACCACCGACGGCTTGACGCGTTCGGCGATGATCGAATAACCCTTCGAAACACGATCGAGGTGCGCGAGTGCGTCTTGATCTTCGACGGAAATTCCTTCCGGAGTATCGGACGTTTTACCACTAGGTGCATATTCGGCAGTTCGATGGCCCGTAGTCCTCAGTGGCTCGGCCCGACTCGGAGACGCCGCCAAGGCGCAGAGCAGGGTGAGAGAGCAACACAGGCCCGATAGAAACTTCATATGGTCCATCAGCGGACTCCTGTACCCTATGGATGTCGGCTTGCCGCGATTCGACGGCAGATGCCTCGAATTCTGGTCATCGTTACATCGGCCGTCGGATGCCCGAATTCGCATTCTCAGGACATTGTATGCCCGAAGAGCGCGCTGGATGCTGTTCCAGAGACCACTTCCGGCCGAAAACGAGCTCGCTGGTTGCATCGCCGGATTCTGTATAGCATTCACGACCAGTCATCCGCTTTGGCCTTCAATTTTACGACGGCAGCCGCCGGGTGACGTTTTCGCCGAGGTCCTTGCTCCAGCGGTTTATTAAGCAATTTCGGCGAACGGTTGCAGACAGTAAATTCATACGTGACAAGCACCATCCCCTCAACAATTCAGTCTGAATCAGCCGGCCGGATTGTCTGCGGTGAGGAATCCTGGACGCGGTCACCACAGGTCGATCTGCTCTGCGTACTCGTCTTTGCCGGCTTCCTCGCCCTCTGGGGTCTTGAGGGAGGTCCGCCGCTGAGCGATCATGAAGCCATTGTCGCGCAGGGCGCACGTCAGATTCGCCAGGGCGACGGCTGGTTGATTCCGAAAGTCGGAGATCATCCCTTTGTCCGCAAGCCGCCTCTGGCTTTCTGGCTCGCCGCACTCAGTTCCTACCTCGTCGAAGACCCGCGACTCACTCCACCAGTTACCGAGTTTGCGGCGCGATTGCCGTCCTCCGTTGCGGCCATTCTGACAACCTTGCTGGTTTACCTGCTGGGTTCGTCCATGTTCGGTCACCGCACTGCGGTCACATCCGCCCTGGTCAGTGCCTCCTGCGCCGGAACGCTGTATTTCTCGCACAACGCGCAGGTGGAGATGGTACTGACGTTTCTCATGACGCTCGCCGTGGCGGCGTTCTGGTTCGCCACGTATCGAACGACCGGCGGTCGATGGTGGTGGGTGCTTTTTTATGCGAGTCTGGCATTGGCGATGCTGGCCAAAGCGCCACAACCAATCGGTGCTGTCGCTTTGCCACTGGCCTGCTGGTGGTTGCTGGTCATCCCCCTCTGGTCGCTTCGCAGTTCCTCGCAAGAATCAACGGAATCCGCTCCGGGACTATGGAGGCGATTTGTCATACAGGTTAGGGCTATTCGCGAACTTCGCCCAATCTTCGGGATGGTCCTGTTCCTGCTGATCTTTCTTCCATGGCCGTTGTACGTCTACAGCCAGTTGCGCCAGGTGACAGACCTGTGGGAGATCGAATTCATCGATCGCTACACCGGTGAGATGGGTCGCGAGGGCATCCCATACTTCTACTATCTTCCCGTGCTGGTGGGGCTTGTCATCCCGTTCTCCCTGAGCTTGCCGGAGGCCTTCGCGGCGCCCTTCGTAAAGACTTATCGCCGTCACCGTACCGCACTGCTCTTCGTCCTGACCTGGGTCGTCGTCCAGGTGGTCTTCTTTTCGTTCTCCGCGTTCAAACGTCCAAGGTACATACTCGGCGCCCTGCCGGGGCTTTCCCTTCTGCTTGGGATCGTGATCGATCATCTTTTCATGTCGGCCCGGACATTCTCGCGCGGCACTCTGCGCATGATTACGATTTCAATTCTTCTGGTTTCTGCTGTGGCTTTCGTAATCGGCGGATACTATGTCTTCACCCGCTTTCCGGATGCCTTCTGGTTGTATGTTCGAGGTGCGGTCTTGTGCGCTGCGGGGCTCGTGGCGGTCGCAATTCTGTTCTTGCAGGCCCGGCGACTGCTGAGCTTCTGCGCGCTCCTGGCGGCGACGGCCGCTGTCTTCGGCTGGTGCTGGTTTGGTCTGGGGCAGGGTGTGACAGATCAATCCATGGCCCGCGATACGGCGGATGCACTCTCTGCGCATCGGATCGATGCGAAGGACCCCATCACCTGGGTGCGCGGGCGACCGGATGCTGCGCTGATGTATTACCTGCAGCGTCCGATTGATCCGCTATTCACGGACCTGGAGCTTGCAGCGATGCGCGGCGATCGTCTGGAACTTCCGCCGGAATTGATCGAAAAAAGCGTGTCGCGCCTGCTGGCTCGGCTTTCCAGTGAGAAACGAGAGTATTTCATCCTCCGTGGGTCGGATTGGGATGCGTTGATCTCCGTCTTCAAACCGCCGGCGCGCATTCTGACGCGTGTACGATCGGCGGAGAATCCCGGACCGGATGACTGGGTCGTCATCACGAATGAATGGAACATGCCGTGAACCGCATTGGAACAACATCAAGCCGCTCGATGGCTTGCCAGCGGCCGCATCTGCCCACACAATGGCACTTTCTGTAACGAGAGGTGCGGACCGGCGAGTCCCCAGCGACTGAGCATGCCGACGACTCAAATCATGAAGTTTCGATTTCCGAGACTGTTCCTGACGGCGTGCTGCCTGCTGCCGGCGGGGTATGCGGCTCCCTCCGCGCTGGCTGCCGGTCATCCAGAGATCAGCATCGTCCCGCTTGGGCAGGGCTTTGTTCCAAATGGGGCATCTGATCAATCCTACCGCCTTCCCGCGGGTCCGACGGGGCCCTATTCACAGGCGCTGGTCCTTGTGGCTTCTCAGCCGATGGCGGCCGTGAATCTGCCGGCGCCTCTCGCTGCTGACCCACAAGCGGTTGAAGAGCACAAAGAGAAAGTGCCTGCGACGGTGACCCTGAAGATCGCCGATCGCCAATTGCCGGCATGGCAGCTTTACAAGTTCCCGACGATGTACATCGTCAACCTCGAAACACTTCGGGCAAATCCCGAGTATGCAAAGGGCCGCGTCGCGATCCGATTCGAGGTGGACACCATTGCCGAAGGCGTCTCACTCCGTGCCTTCGGAATGCCTGATCCGTTGCTGGTCAGCGACTCCCTCGATGGCCCGCTCTCACTGTTCCACGAAGCTGCGTCCGATGACGACACCCGTGCCTTGATGGAGGCGCTGGCCCAGGAGGCGGCCGGCAACAAGGCGATGGCCCGTGCCACTTACCGACGACTGTCGAGTGCAGCGGATGAGAAGATTGCGCGGATGGCCCGCCGCGGGTTGCGTACGCTCTCGTACGACGAGCGTCCGCATAAGCTCAGCGGTAATTTTCGAGAGCACTATTACTGGGGCATGTATCTTCAGCAGATCGGCGTCTTTGCATCTGCATACAAGGAGTTCGACGAGGCCCGTGTCATCTATCGCATGCATGCCGATGCGCAGTACCGCGCCGGTGAGACGCTCGATCAGATCGGCGGTGATATCTTTCGCGTGATGGATTTCATGAACGCGGCGGGCGAGGCCGCGTGGGAATCGCAGCGTACCAACTGGTCGAGTCTACTCGTGGTGCTCAAGGGCAAGGATCACCGGCGACTTTCTTCCGAGGAACTGCTCGAACTCAAGGTGTCCTGGTTCCTCATGCGATCGATGGTCTGGGGAGCGACGGCAGGCAAGGTATTGCCCGTAGGTAAGGTGCTGGAAATCGACGACGAGAGTGAATGGCCCTTGATCGATTATGGCGATGGAATCATGGCACCTTCGCGCGATATTGTGGCGGAGCGCGGCTGGTTCGACAGCGTCTTCTTTATCCGCCCTCGGTTGGACGGCGACACCGGCCCTGCCGTGCGGACGGTTGGTGGCGATGGCGGGCCGAACGGTGCCGGCCTTTCTGTGCTTTACCATGACGCATCCTGGCAGGATTTTATGCTGGCCTGGTATCAGCATTTCATCTGGGCAGCCAGGGCGGGAGAAGTCAGCGAAGCGCTCCCGCTGCCCGAAGAAGTTCACGACTGCGGTTACCAGCCGGCACCGAATATCGGCTATTCCATCCGCGCGGCACTCCGCTACGACATCCCGCCGGAGGTGTTGCGTCGTGTACAGATGACGGCCCGGCCCGGCCCGAAGGAATTTGTTCGCATGTGGCAGCTCGAAGGGCCGTTCCCGAAGTCCTCGTTGGCTGAGGATGTTTCGGAAAACTGGTACGAGCCGCTGCCATCGACGACAGGGGATCAGACTCGCCGGCTTGTGAGCCGATCAGACTACATCGACCTGACCCGACTCTATCCGGATTCCGGCCCAGCACTGCTTCGCGCAACCACATGGGTTTATTCCCCGATGGATCAGGAGGTTCGAATGTGGCTCGGTCGCGACTACCGAGCTGCCGTCTGGATCAACGGTCGCCTGATTCATTCGGGAAAGCTGGCAGCTTCCGCGCTGGATGATGCGAAACATCCGGTCGATCGTGTTGCCGGTTATGCACCGCTTCGAACCGGCTGGAATGAAATACGCATGGTCGTCGCGTCGCCGCCTGAGCCATCTCGGCGGGGCTGGGGCTTTTCGCTTAGATTCTCCACCCTGAGCAATCAGCCGGTTCCTGGCATGGCCTATCTTCACTCGCCTCCGAGCGAGCATCTGGCAGTAGCGTCATCACCTGAAGCCGGTACGCACTACAACTGGGGTCAGGTGCGGCGCAACTGGTCGGTGATGCTGCCACGGCTTGGCGAGGCGGAACTTCGTCGGATGACCGGGCTCAGTGATCTGACGATTTCAGGCGAAGCGGGCGCCGGTGGGGGGGTGATGTTATCTGTCGGCACCAAGGGCAGGCGCGGCCGTTATCGCGAAATGACAGGTGAGTGGAGGCCGAATCAGGACCGCGACGTCGTGCTGAACAACGTGCTGGATTGGGATCGGGAGTCCTGCGCCGCAATCCGTTATGAGCGAAACGGACTTCGCGATCTTTTGCTGGTCAAGCCCGAAGCGATGATGCCGTACCTGAAGCTGCTGCGTGAGCCGGCGGCTGCGGCGGCGCTCTTCGGAGATACTTCACCCTACGAACGTGTGCTCGGTTACGTCGTGATCCCGACTTCCGGCTCGGCGCGATACCTCTTCGTGGTCGATTGCCTGATGGGCGAGGCCGATCAGTGGCCGCTTGACGAAGAGGATCTCCTGAACCCGATCGCGGCGGAATACATCCCCAACCCCCCGCGCATGCTCCCGATCTATTCACCGCCAGCCGCGGCTCAATAATCAACATGCCATGCTGGCGGCGTTTGCCCGGCAGTGTGGCCGCCTCTTTGCGCCTCAGCAAAATCGCCGATAAAACCAAGTGACGGCATGGAATCTGTTTGAGGGCGCTGCCTCCGTAGCGGTCGCGGCGCCGGCTGAGCGACGCATGACGACCGTTCCGGTGGAGCATCAGCGCGATTCGGCTGAGTATCCGGGGAAGGGTCGGCGCGTAGCCGTACTCGCCGTACATCATGTTGATGGGGAGGGTCGACCGCACGCCGGCGGCGCGGAGAAATACATCCTGCTGGCCATCCGCGCGCTGCTGCGATCCGGCGCGTGTGTGCACGTGGGCTACTCCGGTAAATCCATCTACGAGCGGCTCCTCGAAGAAACAGAGCCCGATCGTCTCACGGTTGAGTGCACCGGCTGGCTCGATGCCCGGCTTCGCGGAGATCGCTGGTCGCGCCTGGCGTTGCTCACAGAACGCAGGCGCTGGCTCAAGGCCAGTCGCGCGGACACGGTCTTTGCCATACAGCAGGATTGCGGTGCGTCCTTCGCCGTGTCGCTGCTGGCCGCACGATCGCTCGGACTGCGCGTGGTGTCCTCCATCCGTCAGATGCCGCCGACCGAACGACCACCGCGACTGCCGGAGATTGGCCGCTGGGCAGCGGTCCTGCGGCGCAACTGGTCGGCGTCCTGCTGCGATGCCGTCATTTTCAACAGCCGTCGCGTTCGCGATGCCTATGCTCGGATCTATGGGTTCTCAAGGGATCGATTACATGTCATCCACAACGGGACGCCGGTCATCGAACGAGCTCCAGCGCCGCATCCGAACGATTTGCTCACAATCGCCACGGCCGGTCGCCTGACCGAGGCCAAGGGCGTCGATGAGGTACTGTCGGTCTTCGCGAAAATAGCCGTGCGAGTTCCACACGTACGCCTCGTTTATCTTGGAGACGGCCCGCTGCGCCGATCACTTTTTCTTCGTGCAAAAGCACTGGGATTGTCGCATCAAGTGCATTTTTCCGGCTATCAGCCGGAAGGTGAAGCACTCCTCGAGGAGGTCGATATCTACTTGCAGCTATCGCATCGCGAAGCCATGTCGAACAGCGTCATGGAAGCGATGGCCCGCGGGATACCCTGCATCGTGACCGATGTCGGCGGACTGCCGGAGATGATCGAGGATGGTGTCAGTGGGTTGATCGTGCGGCCGGGCGACGTGGATGGTTGCGCACGCGCCGCCGAGCGGCTTCTGACGGATTCGGCACTCCGAAGGCGCCTGGGCACGTCTGCAAGGGAGCGTGCCCGACGAATGTTCGCCCCAGGCGAGTTCGAAGCTCGCACAGTCCGCACCATTCTGGGCGTGCAGAAGCATGCGCCCTCACCGGCTTCGGCGCTTTGCGGTGGGTAAAGCGGCTTTTTTCGAAGCAGCGGGTTTGAACTTGAACGCAGAGGGACAAAGCTCACTGAGTGAACATTGATCGCAGGCGGGCTTTCGTGCGGAACAGACCTTTCGTCCATGCCAGATCAGGGCGTGACCCAGAAAAGTCCATTCCGACTGGGGAAACACTTCCATCAAATCCTGCTCGATACGAACGGCATCTTTGTCGTCGCGCGAGCGCCACGTCAGCCCCAGCCGGTGTGCGAGTCGGCCGATGTGAGTGTCCACCACGACGCCGACATTCTTCTTGTACCAGGTGCCCAGGATTACGTTCGCAGTCTTTCTCGCCACGCCGGGGACTTCGAGCAGATCCTCCATGGTGTCGGGCACCTTCCCGTCGAACTTTTCGCGGATGACTTTGCCCGCACCGATCAGGTTCCGTGCCTTATTGCGGTAGAAACCGGTCGATCGGATAAGGTCCTCCAGTTCCGCCGGCCGGGCGTCGGCCAGATCGGCTGCTGTGCGATACCTCTCGAAGAGTGCCGGTGTGACCTTGTTCACACGATCGTCAGTGCATTGTGCCGACAGGATCGTGGCCACGAGCAGATGCAGGGCGGAATCATGTCGCAGCGCGCAGTCCGCATCCGGGTAGAGCCGGTGAAGTTCTGCGAGGATTCGCTCTGCACGGGCAGTTCGCGCGGCAGGTGCCTCGCTGCGAGCGGAGGACTTTTTTTGTGTCGGACTTTGCTTTTCCCGTCTGCTTACTTTGCTCTTCGACGCTCGTCGGGCGGCCATCATGAAGTACCTCCGACGTGGGGCGTGCCCTGCAACGGCGCGAAAGCCATTTCCAGATTGATCAGAAGCAGCAACAAGAGCAGGGCCTGTGAGACTCGAACCGCCGTCGAGTGAAATGCTTCGAAGGCAGCTCGAACGGCTGCATCCGCGTCGGGCTCGGCCAGCAAGGGCTGGAGATTCAGTATCTGCGGCGTCATCACCATCGTGCTGCAAAGCATCAACAGAACGGCCGCTCCGGCTGCAGCGATTCTAAGCCAGTCACGCATCCGCCGCGGACCGATCGCCAGTAACATCAGCAGCCCGCCCAGGAGCACAATACCGCAGATGAGCTGAACAAGGTCGAAACGCAGAAAGTTCTTCGCCATGACCTGCCCGGCGATTGCATTCGGTTGATCGACTCCGGTTTCGCGCATCACGCTGAAGGTCGTCGGGGCGACGATCGCCAGGACAACCAGGCCGCCCAGCCAGATACCGGCCGCTGTGTGTGAAAGGGCTCGGACAAGACGCATCATCATTTCGGCTCCACCCATTCTGACGTACCGTCCCCCCAGATGTTTTTCTTCCAGATCGGTACATCCGTCTTGACTGCGTCTACGATGGCCTGGCACGCCTCAAACGCTTCGGCACGATGTGCCGAAGCCACGACCACTAGGATCGATGCCTCGCCGAGGGGAATCCTTCCGAGTCGGTGCCAGATAGCGGCGTCCAGCACTCCGGAACGAATCACGACGCGATCCCGAATGGCCTGCATCTGCTCAATCGCCATCGCCTCGTAGGCCTCGTATTCGAGGGCGAGCAGCGGTTTGCAGCCATCCAGCTCCGCACGCACATTGCCGCTGAAGGTGGTCAGTGCGCCGGCATCGGGACGGGTAAGCTCGGCCGCAAGCAAGGCCGCATCCAGCGGTTCGCGTGACAGGCGGATACGCGGCAGCGGCGCTCCCCCTGAGACCGGCGGAATGACGGCGACTTCATCGCCATCGTGCAGAACTTGGTTCATGGCGACGTAGCTGCGGTTGACGGCCAGCCGAATTCCGAGTGCAGCCCCGAGGTTCGGGTAGGTCTCGGCCAGACGGCCGGCAACCTGTCCGACGGTCTCATCGCTGCTCACTTCAAGTGTGATTTCCTCCAGCCCAACGATCTGTCGGGCGGGGCCAAAGAATTTTACTACAACGCTTGGCATGATGATCGCCTATGCATCCGCTTCATCCAGTTCAAACAGATTTCGATTTTCATTCAGCCAGGCCAGTTTGCGCTGGAGCATTTTCAGAAAATCGAAGCCGTCCAGACCGGCGAAGGTGCCGCGCTTCAGTATCGGAGAGATCGTCTGAGCGATCAGTGCTTCCTGCATGAGCAGCGGGATCACGCGCAGCTCCGCATGGGTCAGAACATTCATCTCATCGTAACCCCGGAGGAAGCGTTTGGCACGGGCCATGTCGGTTTCGTCCTTCCAGGTCGACAGGTCGTGCGTGCCGGTGTGAATCGAGAACTGGAGGCAACCGTTGGCGATGTCGATGGCCCGCTGTGCGATCCGGGCGGCGTCGTAGTCGATGACCGCGACCACGTGCGACTTGTCGAAAATCATGTTGCCGGGATGCCAATCCGAGTGGATGATCTGAGTGGCCCATTTCGTGAGGCCGATCTCATTGGCTGCGCCGGCCGCCATGGCATAAGTTTCGCGCAGCCGCGCCAGTGTGGCAGCCAGTTCTTTTTCGTGACCGCGAACCGAGGGGCGCTGTGCGAGTGCCTCGCCCATCCGTGGAATCGCATCGTAGACCTGCTTCGCGGCGTGATAGGTGCCGGGCGGCGGATCGTAATCGGGTTTGAAGTCCTTGATCAGCTGGTGGTACAGGCCGAGCGTTTTGCCGGCCTGGTATGTGGCAAGATGACCGCTGTCGTAGGGCTCGCCCTCGATAAACTCGAAGACCTCGTAGATCGCGTCGCCGATCTTCAGCATCGAGTTGTTATCGCGCTTTGTACCGACCAGGTGCGGCAGGGGGAAGTTCTGTTCGGCCAGGTGCAGTTGCAGGGCGTGGGCAAAGGCAACCTTGTACGGATCGTCCTTGCCCTTGGGGCGGCGCTTGAGCAGATAACGATTGCGATCCGTCGTGATGAGCAGCTTCGCCGCCTGGTGTGATCCTTTTGCAAACTCGCGAATGTCCAGAATGATCCCCAGGTCGTAATTGCTCAGCACGATGGCCAGCTCCTGGGGGGCGAACTTCTCGCGTGGATGGGTCATACACCCATAGTGTACGCCACTCGACGATGATGAAAAACGCCGACTTTGGATTGACGAACTCGCGCCGCCGCCCGATAGTGCTTCGTAAGCGAAGATCGGCCTGAGCGGCCGACCCGGAGGGCAAGCGAATGCCGGACAGGATCATCGGGCTGATCGGCGGAACCGGCCTCGGACAGGCCCTGCTGAAGGAAGTCCGTGGCGAATCCATCGACGAAACCACACCGTTCGGCAAACCGAGTGCGCCGATCGTGCGTGCGAACTGGGAAGGCGTCGAGATCGCCTTCCTGCCTCGTCACGGGCACGGGCATCTGCATGGTCCGAGTGCCGTGCCGTACCGGGCGAATATCTACGCCCTCAAGCGAGTCGGCGTGACTCACATCATCGCCAGTGGGGCGACCGGAAGTCTGCGTGAGGAAATCCGTCCGCGCGACCTGGTCATCGCCGATCAGGTGATCGACAAGACGATCCGCAGAGCGACCAGCTTTTTTGACGAGCCTGGGCTGGCCGCGCACGTTGAGTTCTCCGAGCCGTTCTGTCCGGTCCTGCGACAATGCCTGCTCGCGGCGGCCGGTGCCGTACAGACCGTGGTCCACGACGGCGGCACGTATGTGTGCATGGAGGGGCCGGCGTTTTCCACCGCGGCAGAAAGCCGGATGCATCGAGCGTGGGGTGGCGACCTGATCGGCATGACTTGCATGCCGGAGGCCAAGCTGGCCCGCGAGGCAGAGATGTGCTACGCACTCGTCGCGCTGCCGACGGATTACGACTGCTGGCGACCGCATGATCCGGGTATGGATCGTCGCGCGCTGCTGGAGGAGATCATTCATAACGTCGAAGACGCTACCGCGAATTCGGTTCAGTTGATTCGCGCCACGCTGCAGGAAATGGCAAGCGGTGTTCCATCTGGTGGAAGCGGCCTGCCGCACAAATGCCATTGTCAAAGCGCGCTGGAGATGGCCATGTGGACGCACAAGAAAAATGTACCGTCCGATCTGATCCAGAAGCTCTCGCCCATCCTGTCGAAGTATTTTCCCGCATGAGTGGAACACTGCCATCAGGAACTGGACCGAGTGCCGCCGATCGCATTCTGCTGTTCGTCGGCTCACTCGGCTATCTCGGTTTCGTACCGGTCGCTTCAGGCACGGTGGCAGTCGCCGTGGCCGGCATACCGCTCTACTTGCTACTGGCGCTTGTGCTCAAGCTTTCGTGGCCGGTCTACATGGTCGTTGTGTTTGCCTTCACGATGTTATCCGTCTGGGTGGCGGATCGCGCCGATCGCATCCTCCAAGAAAAGGACAGCAAGCGGAATGTCATTGACGAATTGCCGGGCTACTTTGTCGCACTGATCGGATTGCCCTGCACCTGGCAGATCGTTGTCGCGGCATTCTTCCTCGAGCGGGCTATCGATATAGCGAAGATATGGCCTGCGAACTGGATCGAACGGAAACTTCCCGGCGGCTGGGGCGTTGTCGGTGACGATCTGATCGCCGGCCTCTATACCCTGAGCATTCTGCACGCCGCCGTTCGATGGGCTCCGGGCTGGCTCGGGGTCTGAATGCGACCCGTTAAAAAAGAAAACCCGTCGCAGGCATTGCCCGACGGGTTTCTTCGTCAAAAAGAGGTCAGAGATGCTTCCACCGCAATGCCGGTCGGCGGCTGATTTCTTGAACCCTCGCTAACAAGGTGGGTGCCTTTCGGGCCGGCTGGACCTCTCCGACGCATCGGAGTTCGTCCTGCAAGCAGTCACCGAGCGGATCCCAGGGTTCAATCGCATCGGCTCAAGAAAATAGGGCCTCCGTGATCGAGCATGGCAGAAACAAACTCTTTCTGACGTCTTATTCTTAGCATCTTGACCGGCAAAATGCAATTCAATCACGTCGACAATGACGCATGGCATTTACTGTGCCATGAACGTATTGAGAGCGCGTTACGATTACGCTGCAGCGTGAAGTGCTTGTCGATGAAATGGGTTGTATTATTGCGCCGGCACCATGAACGAAGTGTGAAGCTCCGGAAACGAGCGCAAAAAAAAGACGACAGTCCTTGAAGAAGTCTGTCGTCTGTGGTCAACTGAAATTCTGCAGGCACGACGATCCGCTTGTTCAGCCGGCTTTCTTGCCGGTTCCCGGTCCCGTCTCGAAGATCGACTGGGTCCGCAGAATGCGCCATTCGCCCGGAAAGGCGTGATAGGCGTGAACGTGCAGTTCGTTGTGCCGCGTTTCGTAGTCGATGAACGAGAACGGTTCGAGACCGTTGGTCGCCCACTGGCTGTAGGGGATGTAGAGCCCCTTGGTCTTCGCATAGCGGACCAGATCGCGATAGGTCGTGCGGAAGATGTGTTCCGTCATCTCCTCGACCTGGCTGCTGAAGATGTATCGCATGTTGTCGCTGAAGCGATACTGGAAATCACGCTCGCCGCGGAAGCGAAATTGCGTGACGAGGTTGCGATCCGTGAGCAGGTCGCTCGGGACGGCCGTCAGTTCCGTCACCATCGTGCCGCCGCTCTGGACCGTTACCAGGTGCGAGAGCCCGATGATCCAGATGTCCGCCTGGAAGTTCCCGTACTCAATATGCTTATCCATGTAAATGTGGAAAAGCTCAGGGTGCAGGGCGCGACGGTACAGGAAGAAATTCAAGTCCGTGCTGCGTTGTTTTGTGAGACCCAGTTCCAATTGTGAATCCTTCATGATCCGTCCGCGATGGCGTATATGGCTTCTACGGGCTAAAAGCCCAGTTAGGTCATTATATCTGGCGAGAATCCGCTCTCCAAAGAAAATATGTTGAGCTCGTTTTGTCGATTAACAGAGCCCTTATTAATCTATAAACTCTGTTACAGCATTACTTTAGGATCGCGCCTCAGGATGTGATCTGGCCGGATCGGCTTCCTGAATCGATAGCACACGGTTTTGGGTATGGAAGTGTTCAGTCCCCAGAGGGGCGCTGTTAGCGGTTTATGCATATTGAGTAGTGCATTTCCTCGCTAGAATCTGACTGAAAGGGGTTTGGCTGTGCTCTACCAGGCACCACTGGCACCGAAATACTCGACCATGACTGAGGAGGATTTGCGTCGGCAGATACTTGCCCGTAAGTCTCAGCTTGGCAGGCGGTTAGTTATCCTCGGACACCATTACCAGCAGGACGAGGTTCTCGAGTTCGCCGATTTCACAGGCGACAGCTTCAAGCTGTCGCAACTGGCCTCCCAGCAGAAAGATGCCGAATTCGTCGTCTTTTGCGGCGTACACTTCATGGCAGAATCGGCGGACATCCTTACCTCCGATCGGGTGCAGGTCATCCTGCCGGACCTGACTGCTGGTTGCAGCATGGCCGACATGGCAGGCATCGATCAGGTCGAGGATGCCTGGGATCATCTTACGCGCACCACGGATGCGGTCATCGTACCTATCACCTACGTCAATTCGTCTGCCGCAGTAAAGGCCTTTGTCGGCGGACACGATGGCGCCTGCTGCACCAGCTCGAATGCGCCACAGGTTCTCAGGTGGGCGTTAGGCGGGGAAGAATCCGGCGCACCGAATGTCCGCCGAAAAGTCCTTTTCCTACCGGATCAGCATCTCGGTCGAAACACGGCCTTTGGCTTGGGCTGGCCGCTGGATTGCATGGCTGTCTATGACCCGAAACTTCCCAACGGCGGGCTGACCGACGAGCAGATACGAAGCGCGGTCTTCTTCCTCTGGAAGGGACACTGCAGCGTCCATCAGCTCTTTACCGCCAGGCAAGTCGATGAAATTCGTTCGATAGATCCGGACTATCGCGTGATCGTGCATCCCGAATGCGATTGGTCGCTCGTCCAGAAGGCCGATCTCGCTGGCAGTACGGAGTTCATCATCCGGACCATCGAAAACGCTCCAGCCGGCAGCAAGTGGGCGGTCGGAACCGAGGTACATCTTGTCCATCGCCTCGCAAAGCGATTTGAGGGCGTAAAGTCCGTCCGACTTCTCGCAGGCATACAGTGCCTCTGCACGACGATGTACCGCATCGATATGAAGCACCTGCTCTGGACGCTCGATGAACTGGCTGCCGGACGCATCGTCAACCGCATCCACGTTGATCCGGAGACGAAAACATTGGCTCGCATCGCACTCGATCGCATGCTGTCGCTCACCGGGGATGGCGCGGCCAAGACTGCCTCGACACCGCGAGCGATTGCCGCCTGTGTAGATTGACCCTCGAGCGACGAGCTTTCCTACGGTTCTTGGCTGGCAGGCGTGTGGTTGCCCATTCGATGCTCGGGTTGACCCTGCCCCCGTGTCGCCGGACAATTCTGTTCACGAACCACAACAACCATGAGGTGCCCCATGTCCAGCGCTGCCATCGAGAAGGCCTTCGAGTATCTGAACACTCATAAGAATCGTTTCCGCGATGAGCTTTTCGACTGGCTGAAGATCGCCAGCATCTCCGCACAGAAAGAACATGCGGCAGACATGCATCAGGCGGCGCAGTGGACGCTCAAGCGTTGTCAGATGGCAGGGCTGAAGGCGGAGATCGTCGAAACCGACGGTTGGCCGGCCGTACTGGCGGAAGGTCCGCAGCAGCCGGGCCGTACGACTGTCCTCGTGTACGGTCATTACGACGTACAGCCCGAGGGCGACCTGAAGCTATGGCACACCGGTCCATTTTTTCCCACGATCAACGAGGGCAAGATCGTCTGCCGCGGCGCGGCCGACGACAAGGGACAGGTTTTCTGCGCGATTCTTGCCGTCGAGGCGTGGATGAAGACTGCCGGCTCGCTGCCGGTCAACGTCAAGTTCTGCATCGAAGGCGAAGAGGAAGTCGGCTCGCCGAACCTGGCCAAACTGATCAAGGCCCACAAGGAACGGCTTGCTTGTGATTACGTGATCATCCACGACACCGCTCAGTTCGGCGAAGACGCCCCTGCGGTCACTGCGGCCACGAAGGGCCTGATTTACAAGGAGATCATCCTTCGCGGTCCGAAGAAGGACCTGCATAGCGGCACCTTCGGCGGCGTCGCGGCCAATCCGGCGAATGTGCTGGCGAAGGTCATCGCGTCCTTCCACGATGAGAACGGCCGAGTGACCATTCCCGGTTTCTACGATCGCGTCAAAGAGATGTCCGCCGAGGAAACGAAGATGATGGAGAGTCTGCCGTTCGACGAGAAGGCCTTTCTGGCAGATGTCGGCAGCCCGAGGGCATGGGGAGAGAAGGGTTACTCGGTACTCTATCGGCGCTGGGCCCGGCCGACGTTGGATGTCAATGGGATCTACGGCGGCTACATGAAGGAAGGATCGAGCACCATCATACCGTCGATGGCCGGGGCGAAGGTTTCGATGCGTCTCGTGCCGGATCAGAAGGCCGACGAGATCGAGCGACTCTTTGAGGAAACCGTGCGTGCCCGGGTTCCTGACACGGTAACGCTGGAGATAAACTCGCACGCCCGTTGTGATCCCTACCTGGCGGACGTGCAGTCCAAGGGCATGAAGGCCGCGCGGCAGGCGGTTGCCAAGGGGTTCGGCAAAGAGCCGGTTCTCATTCGAGAAGGTGGCAGTCTGCCGATTCTGCCGATGCTCAAGCAGGTATTGGGCGCGGACAGTCTCATGCTGGGCTACTGCCAGCCGAACTGCAACGCGCATTCACCGAACGAGTTCCTGCACGTTCGTGATTTTGAAGCAGGCATGCGAACGTCCGCGGCATTATTCGGGTTGATCTGATTACGCTGCGCAATTATTGGACGCTGGTTGCTTGCCAGTGCGGCATCCACGTGCGCTACAAACTCTGCCATTGAGAACTTATCGCAATCTCGCTCCCGGCCGATATTTCCCTGTGGCCGCGTGCGCTGGTCTGCGCCCGCGAGCCGGAACTTGTCACCGGAGGTGCGGGTCATGCGGTTGCGTCTAACACTCCTTGCGTTTTTGACTGTGTCGGTCATCGGCGTGATCTTACCGGGCGAAGCTCGCGCCCAGAGCGGGCTGCAGCAGACGCTTTTTCGCGGGATGACGTACATCGGCAATCGTTCCTTCATTTCGAATCCGCAGAACGGCCCACTCTTCAATAACAACATCTTTACGCAACGGATCGAGCGCAATCTCACCGGCGGAGGATGGACCTACGAGCACTTCCGCTTCTTCGGTACGGACACTTTTGATAATCCGAATACGCTGGACCTCGGCCCAATCAAGATTCAACTTGGCGTGGATCCCACCTTCGTGCAGAACACCCAGCCCGTAGGCATTCACAATCGAATCGGCTATACGACCCGGCTGATCCCGGAAGTCTTCTTCGAATCCGAAACCGGCCAGCGCGGCTTTGATCAGTTCAGCGGCCAGACGACGTTTCGCCCGACGCCCATCCGCTACGATATCACCGTGAACACCGGCGTGCAGGATTTCGAGTGGACCGGCAACGCCTTCGTTCAGACAGATGGCCGCATCAACGCCCTGGGCTTCTATGACTTCAACATGCAGATCGTGAACGTCGGTAACCATCGGGCCGACGGGTTCGTGGTTCACGACGAGCAGGTTACGGACTTTGACACCGGGCCGATCAGTCTTTCCGGCCACATTCTGTTCGATGCATTCGCCAGTCTCGCGCAGGCATTCGGACAAACCGACTCGGCCGCCTTCCCCCGGTCCATTTCCGGAGCGACCGGTTCGATCAACTCGAAGCAGAAGGTCGAGGACATCATGGCCCGCATTCAGGCCGGCGAAGAAGTAAGCGACGCGGAGATGTCGTTCCTCCTACAGGAGATGCTGGTCACGGCTTTCCGGTCTGACCCCATCGGTTTCATGCAAAACGGCGTCCCGCAGAGCATTCCCGGCTTTGAAGGGCTTGAACTGTCGCCCTCTGAGGAGCAACCGGAACCCCAGCCGCGAACTCAAGTACCGGAGCCCGGCACACTGATTCTCGTCGGTTCCGCAATGGCGGCTGTCGGCCTTCTTCGTAAGAAGAAACCCCGTAATCCGAGCGGAACGGACCGGCCGATCATCCTCGGCTGAACCGGCTTTACAGCATCAGAGACCACGAGACCCGCGTACGAACTGTTCGCGGGTTTCTTTTTTCCGCCCCTTGATTTTCGGCGTCTGCCGTCGCATCCAGCCGGCATTTTTGGGACCGTGGAACTTCCTCTTGGGCCTTCATTCACAGCCATGTGGAAAAAGCGCGCAAAATCGGGCGCGGCAAGACGTATAATACGGGTAGAAGTTCACGCCGATGCACGACGAAGCGGGTGCGGCTGCGGTCCTGTGCGGCAGGGCGGGGTATCGTCGTCTCGCTGGGCGAGGGCTCTTCGGGAGCAGTTTGCGATGCTGGACGTTGGCGCCATCCGATCTGAGATGCCGATTACGCGGCATTACAACTTTCTCGACCACGCGGCGGTGGCCCCGATCTCCGGCCGGGCTGCGGCGGCGCTGCGTCGCTTTGCCGAGGAAGCGGAGACGCACGCTCATGTCCGCGGCGCGATGTACCCGGAGGTCAAGCGCATCCGCCAGCAATCGGCGCGGCTGCTCAACTGTCACCCCGAGGAAGTCACCTTCGTCAAGAACACGAGCGAAGGGTTGTCCTACGTTGCCAACGGGCTTTCCTTTTCCAAGGGCGACAACATCGTGACCGCCGGGTGCGAGTTTCCAGCCAATGTGTACCCGTGGATGAATCTTCGATCCGCCGGCGTGCAGCTCAAGATGGTTCCCGAAGACAAAGGCCGCGTCCCGCTGGAGCGGATCGTCGAGCTGATCGACGAACGCACGCGCGTCGTCACCATCTCCGCGGTGCAGTTTGCAAGCGGCTTCCGCACGGACCTGGCGAAGCTCGGCACTGTCTGCCAGCAACGCGGCGTGCTGTTCTGTGTCGATGCCATTCAGGCGCTGGGATGCATTCCCATCGACGTTCGGGCGATGAAGATCGACTTCCTGAGTGCCGATGGTCACAAATGGCTATTGGCTCCTGAGGGAGCCGGTATTTTCTATTGCCGCCACGAATTGCTCGGACTCCTGCGACCATCCAGCGTCGGCTGGCTCGGCGTGAAGAACCCGATGAACTTCTGCGATTACCGGTTGGAGTTTCGCGATGACGCCCGTCGCTTTGACGGCGGCAGCTACAACGTGCCCGGCATCTTCGCGCTGGGGGCGTCGATTGACTGGATGCTGGAAATCGGCATCGACAAGATCTGGGAGCGTGTCCGGACACTGACTGACCGACTTGTCGCTGGTGTTCAGGAAAAGGGCTATCGGGTGGTCAGTTCACGGGAGCTGTCGGAGGCCAGCGGCATCGTCGCTTTCGTCTCCGCGACGCATGACCATGCCCGCATTGTCTCTCACTTGCGGCAGGAGTATCGTACGGTGATTGCCGCCCGCGAAGGCCGTCTCCGCGCGAGTCCGCACTTCTACAACACCGAAGAGGAGATCGACCACCTCGTCGAGCATCTTCCCGCACACTGAATCCAGTACTCAGCAGTTCGTTAACGGAGCCGGTCTTCCTGGGGAGTCCATGCGCCCCCTTGAGCACCCTGGCAAAAACCTCTCGACGCCATCACGGAAGCCCATTACACTCCCGTCCGGTGCGGCGGTGTCACAAGCCGACTCGGCGCATTGCGGTAACTACTTCGCGAGGGAGTGCGATCATGTCCAGGCCGTCTCTCGGGATTCAGCGGCTCCATAGTCTTGAAGTGTCGGTGTACGACGCCGCGCCCTGGCTCGCCTACTTCTCCCAGGGGCTGGGCTTTCAGCAGATCGCCGTCAGTACCGGCACAATGATGGAAACAACCGGCACGCGCCGGTACCTTCTGGCCTGCGGGGATCTGCGCCTCGTCGTGCAGGAAGCCGTCCATGCGGGCTCGGCCGTGCGCCGCTACCTTGAGAAACACCCGGAGGGGCTCTCACGGGTGAACTTCCTCGTACAGGATGTTTGCCAAACCGAGGAGCAGCTTCTGGAGCGTCATGCGACGCCGATCGACCACGTCCGTGAGGAGCCGTTGGGAGACGGGCGATTTCGCCAACTGACGATCGCCACACCGCTGGGCGATGTGGACTTTGGTTTCGTGGACTCTGACGCTAGCAATGCCGGTCTGCTGCCGGGCATGGAGGTTAGCGCTGCATTCGACGCATCCTTTAACCCGCTGGGTATCCGCAGCATCGATCATCTGACGGCGAACGTGCGCACGTTGATGCCGGTCATTGCATTCTACGAGCATGTGATGGGGTTCACGCGGCAATGGGATGTGGCCTTTCACACGGAGGACATTCGCCCGGGAATCGGCAGTGGCCTCAAGTCCATCGCCATGGGCGACGCCGCGAGCGGTGTACGAATCGCAACGAATGAGCCGCTCCGCCCGCGCTTTGAGCAATCGCAGATACAGCTTTACGTCGACGTCAATCGCGGCCCCGGCATCCAGCACGTGGCCATCGCCGTGAATGATCTGGTGCAGGCCGTCGAGCATGCCCGGTCGAGCGGGGTGCAGTTCATGCTGACGCCGCCGAGTTATTACGAAAAACTCGCGGGGCGACTGGCCGCACAGGGCGTGCCGCAGCTTGGGCACGCGGTGGAGGAATTGGCCAGCCGGGGCATTCTCGCCGACGGCGACAAGAGCGGTTATCTGCTTCAGGCCTTCTGCCAGGATCAGGCCGTGCAGTTTCGCCGGCCGCACGCCGGACCGCTGTTCATCGAACTGATTCAGCGGTGTGGCTGCCAACGGTTTGGCGAAGGAAACTTCCGCGCCCTCTTCGAGGCGGCGCAGAAGGAATAATTGCTCATCCTGCATGCCATATCCTGCTCTCTCCGTAGCTGGCCGGCGGATTGCAATCCGCCAGGTTCTGAACGATCATAGTTCCACGTTTGATCCATTGATTCGGCACCAGTCAGGAGCACACCATGCGCCTTTGTCAGTTTTACTTTTCAGAGAAAGAAAGAGCCGAAGACCTCGCGCGGAGAATGCCTGTTGCGGCACGGCTTGGCGTGCTGATCGACGGCAAGATTGTCGACATCACGGACCTTGCAGCGAAACACCACGACATCCATTCGCCGCAATACGCAGGAGTACTGGCCCCCTGTGTCGCCGGGCTCCATGAGTGGGCCGCATTGCGGGCTGAGATCGGCAAGCTGCCTTCGGCGGGAGGGCAATCGCCGGAGTTCGTTTTCTTCGGCCCCTGCGTACTGAGGCCGCTGCAGTACCTCGATTTCTACGCCTTCGAGCAGCATGTCATGACCATGCGTAAGAGCCGCGGATTCGATTTCATTGTGCCTGAATGGTACGAGGTGCCGGCGTATTACAATTCCAATGCCACGAGTTTCATCGGCCACGGTATGACGGCGCACTTCCCGCCCGGCGAGGAGCGGATGGACTATGAGTGCGAGATGGCTTGTGTCATCGGCAAGACCATTCGCAATGCCACCATCGAGACCGCCCGCGACGCCATCGTCGGCTACACAATCCTCAACGACCTCTCCGCTCGGGCGCGACAAACAAAGGTCATGCCGATCAATATGGGGCCGGCGCCGGGCAAGGACTTCGGCAGTGCGCTGGGACCTTATTTGGTGACGAGAGATGAGATCAGGGACCTCGGGGCGTTGGGCATGCGGGCCTTCGTCAACGGCGAACAGTGGACCAACGGCAGATACGGCGTCGTGCAGCACACTTTTGAGGCGATGGTTGCCTTCGCCAGCAGCGCCCGCACTTTTTATCCTGGCGATGTGCTCGGCAGCGGCACGGTCGGCGGTGGCTGCGGCGCGGAACAGAAGCGATTCCTGAAGGACGGCGACGTCGTGCGGTTGGAGATCGACGAACTGGGCGCGCTGGAGAACCGCGTGGATCACGAGCGGCCGCATGCCTGATGTGTAGGGCGTTGTGCGATCGTCGCGAGAGGTGAACATGGGGCGAGGTCGTATGGCGCTGCGGCAGACGGCTGACATGTGCATGTTCAGCTCTTATCTGCGTTGCAGCTCTACACGTCCGTAATCTTTACATCATTATTTTTTACTGGCGTCTGGGTCTGCAGATGGCATCGCAAGCCCTTTCTTCTACAATACCGCCATGTACATCGACCTTGCGAATACCGAGCACTCCTGGCGAGCCATGCACCGGCTGTACCTCTCCTTTGTCCAGCCGCGGCCCATCGCCTTCGTCTCTACCATCAGTGAAGCCGGAGCGGTCAACCTCGCCCCGTTTTCATTCTACAACATGCTCTCCGCCAATCCGCCGGTTATTGTCTTTTCGCCCGCGCTCAATCGCCACAGCCAGCCGAAAGACACCCTGCGAAACATTCGTGTGTCGAAGGAGTTTGTGATCGCCACGGTCACCGAATCGATCGCAGAGCGGATGAACATCTGCAGCACCGAGTTTCCGTATGGCGTTAGTGAGTTTGAGAAGAGCGGCCTCACGCCCACCCCTGCGATGCGCGTCCGTCCGCCGCTGGTCAAGGAAAGCCCGGTCAACATCGAGTGCCGCCTGCGGGACATCATCTCGCTCGGCGAAGGTCCCGGCGCTGGCCAAGCCGTCTTCGGTGACGTGATCGCCGTCCACGTAGACGAAGCGGTGCTGCTCGACGGCGACATGGTCTGCGACCCCGACAAATTGCAAGCCGTTGGCCGCATGGGCGGCTCACTCTACGGTCGTACGACGTGCCACTTCTCACTGGAATCCATTCGTGATCCGGAGGAGTTCGAGAAACGCGGTCCTGCTCGTATTGAGTAGAAGTGTGCCATCCTGTTCTACCCGTCTTCCGGGTGTTTCAACGAACACGACGAGACGTCCGACGATAGAATAGGATCACGGGGTTGAGTTTCCGCTCGCGCGTGTGCTCTTGCGCCGTTCGACCTTGGCGATATCGGGGCTGTCATCGCATGGATCGTACACTGACCAGCGACTCCGTGGCCCGGACATCGGACTCATCGTGGCGTTCTGCTTTGGCCGCTCCGTTTCTCTACTGCCTTTCACCCTCCCGAGCTTCGCGTTACGTCGCCGAGGGACCTCGAGCCGGCAGCATCGTGCTCCTGTTCATCGGGGGCCTGCTGTTCGGAGCCACGATGGTTTATCTGCACATGTGGGGCAGTACAGTCGTTCGTGCCTGGGAGATGCCGACCGGTCCCGGTCAGATGCAATCCTCGGTATCGACTTACAGCATGGCCGAAGTATGGACGCAATGGCATCCTGAAGGCGGCTTCTCAGGTGCCGCACTCGTGGCGTTGCTTTATGGGATTCTCCCGGCCGGTATTCTGGCAATCGAAACGTGGCTGCTTCTCCCCACGGTTCATGGCGGCGGTCCGGTGTCACGTTCGATTCGTCAGGCCTTTTCTGCGACGACTTCCTGCGTAGGCGTGGTCTTTTTTCTGACGGCACTCATTGGATCGGTGATTGTAACGGTCCTGAACTACCTGGACGCGAACGACTCAGCACGACTACAGGGCTACGAATTCGGACTGGTGATTCTCGTCCTGGGCGGCCTCTGTTTGCAGGTGGCCTGGGTCAGCCGCGCGGCGCGGGCCGTTGCATTGCCGCAGGAGGCGGTCGAATTTCCTCCGCGTTGCGAAAAGTGCGGCTACGACCTGACGGCACAGCCCGAGGATGCGCGCTGCCCGGAGTGCGGCGAGTTCGTCGCCGCCTCACTCTCGCCTGAGCGGAGGCCGGGGGTCGGCTGGCAGCGTTCGATGAATTTCGCGACGGGCGTCCGCACGGTCATTCAGATCGTGCTGGACCAGGAGAAATTCTATCGAGCGCTGAAGATGCATGTTCCGCGCGAGTACGGCGAGCGATTCGCGCGACCTCAGGCGGCCGTCATTGCTGTGCTGAGCGCCGGCTGGCTTGCTGCGATGCTATTGCATGACCGATATGTCAGCTTTCCGGAGTTTCCCGCAATACCCATCATCAGCGGATTCCTGATCACCCTATGCTGCTGGGGGATCCATCGGCTCGTCGGTGCTGCGGTCATGTCATGGTGGATTGTTCAGGGAGTGCTGCCGTCGAGCGACTGGGGGCGGGCGATCATCTGTTACGAATCGGCCTATCTGTGGGTGCTGGCTATTTACAACGGCTTCCTGATCAGCACCTATATGATGTATGGGGAGTGGATCACAGATTTGACTACCAGCATCGGGCTTCCGCGATACATGATCTTCTCCATGGAGTGGGAGGTGGCGGTCTTGCTCGGTGGCAGTATTCTCCTGATAGTCAACTGGCTGATTCGTTATCGTCATGCCGCAGCCGCCGTACGATGGAGCAACTACTGATCAGGAGCGGCCCGTATCTATGTCTTCACGGCAACCAACGATCTTCCCGGCAGCTTCATGAAACCGGAATTCATCATCACCAGCACCGGCAACCCCCGCGTCAAGGAAGCGCTTCGATTGCGCGGTCGGCGCGGTCGCGCCGAGGGTGAGCGAATTCTGATCGACGGCGTGCGCGAAATCAGCCGTGCCGTAGATGCCGGCGTCGGAATCGAAGAAGTCTTTTACTGTGACCAGCTCCTTACGGAATCGCCTCCCACTCGAGAGAATGTCGCCAATGAACAGGACGCTCGTGCGCTTCTTTCTCGCATCGAATCTGTCGGCGTACGTCTCACGCAGGTCAGTGAAAGCGTGTTCGACAAACTCCGCTATGGGGATCGCACAGGCGGGCTCTTGGCTGTCGCCAGGCGGCCGAAGACGACGTTAGATGATCTTGTGCTGAGTGTCGATTCGCTGGTGGCCGTGGTGGAGGGACTGGAGAAACCGGGAAATCTGGGAGCCATTCTCCGAACAGCCGACGCCGCCGGCATCTCGTTGGTTATCGCGGTTGATCCGAAGACCGATATCTACGGCCCGAACGTCATCCGAGCCAGCATGGGAACCGTATTCGGCATTTCGCTTGTTGAATCTCCTGTCGCTGCATGCATTACCTGGTTGCGTGAGCATGCTTTCAGAATGGTCGCCGCATCTCCCGTCGCGACGCAGCTCTATACTCAGATCGATTTTACCGGCCGGGTTGCGATGGTGTTCGGAGGTGAGGCCGAGGGGCTGACAAACCGTTGGACATCCTCCGAAGTGCAGCACGCCCGCGTACCGATGCTCGGGCGTGCAGACAGTCTGAATGTGGCAACGACCGCGGCGCTCTTTTTTTATGAGGCGCGCCGCCAGCGCGGCGCGTTAGAATAAGACAGGAAGAATCTTCCCGCCGGATTTCTGTTTGCCGGCGCGCTTTCGATACGCACCCTTCGCGAAGGAGCTCTGCCATGGCGAATATCCCTTTTCCGAGCGATCTGCCCTTTTCCTTACAAAACATGCGACAGGAGTTCGACCGACTGCTCGATCGCGTGTGGCACGGCGGCCTATCCACGGCACCGCTGGATGGTCAGGATTGGGCGCCTGCACTGGACGTGATCGATTCACCCGAGGCATTCATGGTTCGCGTCGAAGTGCCCGGCATGTCGGCGGAGGAGATCGATGTCTCGATTCTGGAAAACGTATTAACCATCAAGGGGTGCAAGAAGTCCGCCGTGTCGCTTCGTGAAGACCAGCGTCAGCTCCGTGCAGAGTGTCGCTACGGCAGTTTTTGCCGGCGCATCGAACTGCCATCCCGAGTTCAGGAGGATTCCGTGAGCGCGACCTGCAAGGCCGGTGTGCTCGAGTTGACGCTGCCCAAGCGGCCCGAAGCGAGAGGTAAATCAGTCCACGTCAACGCGGAGTAAGCGGGAACGGAGAGCTGTCCGATCAATCGAGATAATGATCGCGCTCGACAGATGCGGAATACTGGTTTATCGGCGCGTTGTAAATCAGCGTTGCCAGTCCGCGACAGCCAAAAGATAGAGGGGCAATCAGACCTTCTTGCCTTTGGCCTTCATTTCCCGCAGCTTTGCCTTCAGGCGGGCCTGTCGCTTTTTATGTTTGACCAGGGCGAGCTTTCTTTTCTTGTACATAGCGAATCTCACAGGTTACTTTTGATACGCATCAGCTATCAGGATGTTCATTAAGATAATTCTTCCGGACGAGTGCTGCAAGAACCCGGCTCGACACATGAATATTGTTCCCGGCTTCTTGATGGACCACAACAAACGTCCGCGCAACGGCCAGTTGCACGGTTCGATCCGGGCCGATAGGATTGCTGCTGCTGGGGTATTCCTGCACAAAGGGGCGTGCGCGTGAGCGGCGGGTCGAAGATTCGCCAGTCCGTCTGGTTTACCGGCCGAGTGCAGGGGGTGGGGTTTCGCTACACCGCGCTGAGCGTGGCACGCGAATTCGCCGTGACCGGTTACGTGAAGAATCTTCCAGATGGCCGTGTTGAAGCAGTGATCGAAGGCGACCCGCCGGACATCGATCGATATCTCGCGGCCTTGCGTGAAGCGATGGCGGGGTGCATCCGCCATGAAGAATCCCGGGAGTCGCCGGCCACGGGATCGTTTCACGGTTTCGAGATCAGATACTAGGTTGTCCAGCAGTCCTTCGGGCTTCTTGCTCCGATGAAGCGTGCGAGGCCTGACGACGTCTGGGGTCTGAAGCCAGGCCCGGCCGTGCTGCATGTACTGGCCGAGCCGGGGCCAGGCAATCGTACACGGGGCCCCCGGAGCTATTGGAGAGCATGAATCAATGACCACCACGAACGGTCTCGTGACCGGGACCCTTGAACTTGCGGAGAAAGGCCCCGGCCACTTGCGCGATCCGGCAAGGAACTACACCGCCGGTCCAAACGACCCACAAGTGATGCCGGACCTCATCAACCGCTTGAAGCTGCGGGGTGGTGAAACCATCAGCGGCCACATCGGGCGAGGCCGAAAAGGCAGGGGGCCTGCTGCGCTGGAGCGCATTGAAACCATTTGCGGCATGGATCCGGGCAAATGGGCGACCCTCAAACCTTTTGACGAACTGCCGGTTGTGCATCCGACTCAGCAGGTGCTTTTTGAAACAGCGGGCGGGCCGATGTCCACGCGCATCGTCGACCTGCTCGCGCCGATCGGCAAGGGACAGCGCGGACTGATCGTGGCCCCGCCACGTTCGGGTAAGACCGTGCTCCTGCAACAGATGTCTGCAGGTATCAAGGTCAATCATCCGGAAATCTTCCTCATGATGCTCCTAATCGACGAGCGGCCCGAGGAAGTCACTGAAATGAAGCGCATCGTCTGCAAGGAGGGCGCCGGCTGGCAGCACGGCTCGCCGGAGGTTGTCTTCTCGAGCAACGACAGCGACGCGAAGAATCACGCCCGCATTTCCAAGCTGATGATCGCCAAGGCCAAGCGGCATCTGGAAATGGGCGAGGACGTATTGATCCTCCTCGACTCGCTCACGCGACTGGGGCGGGCCTTCAATCACATTGTCGGCTCCAGCGGCCGCACGATGACCGGCGGTCTGGACATCCGTGCGATGGAGTATCCGAAGCAGATGTTCGGCGCGGCACGGAAAATCGAAGACGGCGGCAGTCTGACCATTATTGCTTCGGTGCTCGTCGATACCGGAAGCCGTATGGATGAATATATTTTTCAGGAGTTCAAGGGCACCGGAAATATGGAACTGATTCTCAGCCGTGAACTGGCGAACCTCCGTATCTGGCCGGCGATCAATCTCGCCGAATCGGGCACACGCAAGGAGGAACTGCTCCTGGGCCCGGCAAATTATGAGAAGATGTCCCGACTTCGCCGGCGGTTGATGTCCATGCAACCGCAGAAGCAGGTGGAGACGATGGTGGAAGAACTCGGCAAGTACGAGTCCAACAAGGCCTATCTCGCCAGTCTGGCGTAATGGCCGGGGAAAATGCCGGACCTTCCAAGGCAGTCGGAGTTTTTAAGATGAAAGCGGTTCGCTATCACGAGACCGGTGCCCCGGAAGTGCTGAAGGTGGAAGAAGTTCCCGATCCGGTGGCGGGTCCCGGCGAGGTCGTTGTACGCGTCCGGGCAGCGGCACTTAACCGATTGGATATCTTTCTTCGCAGCGGGGCGTCATCCATGCCCGGCTTTCGCATGCCCCACACCGGCGGCTTTGACATGGCCGGTGAAGTGCATCAGGTCGGCGACGGCGTGAGCGACTGGAAACCCGGCCAGGCCGTGGTGGTCGATGCGCGAGTCACCGGTCCGCAGGCCCGCGGGAAGCTCGACATCCTCGGCATCACGCGTCCCGGCGGTTTCGCCGAAAAGGTACTCGTGCCGGCACATTGCCTGCGTCCCAAGCCCGAACAATATTCATTTGAAGAAGCCGCCGCTTTCGGCTGCGTCTATCTGACGGCGTATCGAGGACTGGCTGAGTATGCCGCTGTCCGTCCCGGAGAGGTCGTTCTCGTACACGCCGGCGGCAGTGGTGCAGGCACCGCTGCGATTCAGACGGCCAAGTCCATGGGGGCGACCGTCATAGCCACGATGGGCAGCGATGAGAAGTGCGCTCAGGCGAGGGAACTTCTCCATTGCGACTTCCCGGTGAACTATAAGAGGCAGAACTTCGAGGAGGTCGTCAGGGAAGTTACCGGCGGCCGGGGCGTGAATGTCATCTTCGACCCTGTCTGGGGTGATTCAGCGGCACAGTCGCTCGACGCACTGGCCCTCGGAGGTCGGTGGATCGTCATTGGCATGGTGGGTGGGCTCGATGCAAAGCTGCGCATCTCGAATCTGCTCTTTCGAGAGGTACGCATTCAGGGTGTCGTCGAGTTCTACGCAGAGAAGGAGCAGATCGACAAGACATGGGCCATGGCCCAACGCGATGTCGTTCGGCCGATCATTGCACAGGCAAGACCGCTCGACCAGCTGGCCGAGGCGCACCGGCAGATGGAGCGCGGCGACTTCTTCGGCAAGCTTGTCGTGACCGTCTGACTTGTTGCGACGTTACGGTCGTGTCGGCGTCTGATTCCCGAGCGATTCTTCAGGCACGCTGACCACGGTGCCGCCGATCGATGACGGCTCGGCAACGGGGTAAGGGAATCGCCCATCCGCGAGATAGCTGCCGCTCAGAATTCGATTGAGCTCATCGGAGGCAAATCGCGGCCGCGGCAATGACCAGATGGTATCCATCGCCAGCGGAAAGACCCCGTGAAGGGTGCGCCAGGGGTGCGCGATCAGCATTTCCTTGATCGTGGGCGTCGCTTGTACGGTGGCCGGCATTGGCACGAGCAGATTGTCAGAATGGGTGATGCCCCAGGCGGCCAGCAGGGCGTTCTCCGCCTGTGCCGACCGCGTCTCACCCATGGAGATGAAGTCCGACGATGCCGGAAGGATATCGCGTACCGAGGGGGAAGTCGGTTCGTACGGTCGCAATCCATCCACAGCGGTCAGATCCTCCGCGGAGAGGCCAGATGCGTTGCCGCTGCCGAAGTTTGCAGGAAGCGGAGTTCGTCCGACCGGATTGCCGGGCGATGCTTCTATATCATTTTCAGGCCGCGACCAGGGCGAAGTCCCGAGAGTTGCTCCCGTAGACGCGGCATCCCACTGAAGACCTCTCTCCGGGTCAGCGGCCCGCGCGGCAACGGTGGCCATCGGAAGGGCGCTCTGATTCTTCAGAGACCCAGGCGAGACTGGATCAAGGTCTTCCGCGTAAAGGAAATCGTCATCCGTGAACAGCGTCTGCGCAGTGTTTTGCTTCTTACCGGGTGCAGTTGAGCTTTCACCAGAGCGCACCGGAAGGAGTTCATCATCAGCAGTCGAAGCTAGCATCTCCGACGCTGGCGAGTTCTTGTCGGGCGCGCGGACGAGTTCATCCACATCTTTGTCTTCCTCGGGTACGACCTGAAGCGCAAAGGAGATTGCGATCCCCAGATTGCCGGCGCGATCCATTGCATCGACGCGGAATCGCACTTCGTGATCGAGGGCCTCGGGTGGCAGGGTGAAGCTGATCACTCCTTCATCAGGCAGGTCGCGCTGAATCTCCACGGCTGGGTCGTTCTGCGCCGTGAAGTCATAGAGCAGACCGATGCGGACCGGAAACTCGACGAGATGATAATCAGCGGCGCGCCAGGAGATCGTCACTGTTTCACCGACGTGATACCAGGTTTTTTCCGGCTCGACGTGCACATCCACATCCGGCAGAACGGTGTCCACGTGATAGACGCGCTCCGGGTAGGGGAGTGAATGCAGGGCGGGGTCCTGTCCGGGACCAACGAAGCGAATTCCGTAGTCGCCGTCCTCCTCGACTTCGAAAGCGAAGAAAGTTTGCTGTCGGCCGAAGTATCCTGCCTTGTTCCAGTGGAAGCCGTTGTTGTCCGTCCACCAGACGGCGACGCGCGGGATATCTTCGGGCTGATAACCTTCAGGACGACGAACCATGACGACCTTCTGATTCGTGAAGTAGTGAAGCGGGTCGCTGCTGTTGACCTTGGGTTCCGGTGTGAGCTCCTGCGGCGGTCGCACGTATTGCGGTGCGTCGTAAGCCCATTCGGGATAGGTGTTCGGCGGATCGAGAGGCGTGTCGGGTTGCGAGCGCGGCGAACGATCCTTGACACTAAAGGGTGAAGGGAACTTGCCGCAGCCGGCCCCCAGGCAGAGGAACAGGCAGACCAGCATCAAACGACTCATCCGTGAGCAGCATGACATAAGCAACTTCCTTGTCTGGTGATCAAGTAAACAGCGGGATTGTATCGAATCGCACGTCGTTGACAACAGCATTCGTGAAGCCGAGTCGCGCGAGTTGCGGTGACGTGTGCGAGCGCTGTGTCGCGAGAAATACGACCTGAGCAGGGAGTACGACTCACTGAGGATGCGCGCAGCTCACGATCGGCGGACAGGCGCCACATTCTGCCGGGCGAAGCGACGCAAATCGGAGTCATGGGGAAGTATCGTCGTCAGCGCGTTCGGGGCTGTATCAGATACCCCGGCGGTCGTCGCGCAACACAGGACGAGCGATCAGACGAGCCGCTCGATGATCCTTCGGAAGAACCTGGAACCGGCAGTTTCAGTATTGAAAACGCGGTTTTTGGCGGGAGACTGGCACTTGAAGAGATTACGCTCCGGGTGCGGCATAAGCCCGAGGATGCGGCCCGTACGGTCTGTCAATCCGGCCAAGTTTTCAATACTGCCATTGGGGTTTTCCGGGAACTTCGCAGGCGAGCCGTCTCGACTGATGTACGTCAGCGCGAGTCGTCCTTTTTGCTTCAGCTCGGAGGCGCCCTGTGATCCACCTCGGATCAGTATTTTCCCTTCGCCGTGCGCCACGGGAAAGTCAAACTCCTCTCCCGTGTCGAGCAGGCGGCAGTGATCGGTTTCAACGCGACAACGCACCCAGCGATCTTCATAACGCGCAGAGTCATTCATCACCAGCGTCACGGTCGCTTCGCAGTCGTCGCCGGGTAGAAGCCCCATGCGCACAAGTACCTGGAAGCCATTACAGATGCCCAGGATAAGACCGCCGCGATCAACGAATGCCTGGAGGTGGTCACCCAGATGGTGGCGCAGCTGATTGCCGAGAATCCTGCCGCTGGCGATGTCGTCACCGTAGGAGAAGCCGCCCGGAATGGTGAGGATGGAGAACGCATCCAGCTTTGTCGCCTCGGATAAGAGTTGATTGACGTGGATGCGCTCGGCAGTCGCGCCGGCCCTTTCCCAGGCGAAGGCGGTTTCCTCGTCGCAGTTGATCCCGGGTGCACGCAATACCAACGCACGAACCTTTGCCATGCGCGGGATTGTATCGCGGCAGAGTGAATCGTGCATCCGGCGAGGACTTGCGGGATCGTGCCGCCTCTGCGGAGTGGGAGGAGTGCGAACGGCCAATGCGAGCACGAAGTGTTCTGCGCGTTTTCCCGGCCGCACGCTCGGGGTTAACATGCACGTGGTCCGCAGACACGAGAGAACCGATCCATGTGGTGCAACGATAAAGTGCGAACGGGAAAGCGTGGGCACGCCGGATGGATGTGCGCCGCTTGCTTGGTGCTGCTGGGGTGTGAATCGCGTCAGGAGCAAGCCGCATCGACGAAACCGGTTTCACCGCGTCGCATCATCTCCATCTCGCCGAATTCGACGGAAATCATCGGGGTACTTGGTGCAGCAGATCGACTCGTTGCGGTCAGTGACTTTTGTCTTTGGCCTGCTGAGGTGAGCAAGCTGCCCAAAGTCGGCGGCCTGTTCGACGCCAACCTCGAACTGATGCTGCGACTGTCTCCGGATCTGATCGTTCTGCGCGGCGCGCAGCGCGGTGTAGAGCAGCTCTGCGCGTCAAACGGGATCGCGCTCTACCGGGACCGGACAGAGCGATTGGATGATATTTATACGACGCTGCACGAACTGGGAAAGTTGCTGGAGTGCAGTCCGCAGGCGTTGGAAGCCGAGCACCGAATGCGTGAAACTTTAAGCAGCATCCTCGCAGCAATGGAAGGTCGCCCGCGGCCGCGCGTGTTGATGACGCTGGCAAGAGACACGCAGTCCATCGGCTCGGTTATGACCGGCGCGAAAGGCACCTTCATCGATGATCTGATCACTGCTGCCGGTGGCGAGAACATCTTTCGCGAACTGGCTTCGGCGTATCCGAGCATCTCGCAGGAGGCGATTCTGGTAGCGCAACCGGAGGTCATCATCGAAGTGTTTCCGGAACGGGAGGACACGCCCGAACTGCGAGGGAAGCTGCTAAGTCAGTGGAAGCAATTCGGTACCTTGCCTGCCGTGGACCGGCAGCGGGTGTACTTCCTCTTTGACGAAAACGTCTTGATCCCGTCGCCGCGAATCGTCGAAACGATCCGCAGGGTGGCCAAGCTCCTGCATCCGGAGGCAGCGCTTGACTGAGCTTGACCGAACCATCTTGAGCGCGGAGTCGGTGTGCTTCGGTTTCGAGCGTCGGCCGAGATTTATCCAGGATGTTTCGCTGCGCGTTTCACCGGGCCAGGTCTGGGGAATACTCGGGCCGAACGGCGCAGGCAAGAGCACCCTGTTGCGGCTTCTGGCAGGGCTCGCATCGCCGGTGAGCGGTCGCGTACTTCTCGACGGCCGTCCTGTCTTCGACTGGCCACCTCGCCGGCGCGCTGCTCGCATTGCATTCCTGCCGCAGAGCCCCCCGCGCGAGATTGCGCTGACGGTTCGACAGATCGTGCTCATGGGACGATACCCTCATCGGCAGCTCGGGCTGTTTGAGACGGTGAAGGATATCCAGATTGCCGAGCGTGCCATGGTCGCGACACAGACACTGGAGTTCGCGGATCGTCCGTTGTCGACGTTGTCCGGCGGTGAGGCCCAGCGTGTACACATCGCGGCGGCTCTTGCACAGGAGCCGGGAATTCTGCTGCTCGATGAGCCGACGTCGGCTCTCGACCTGTGCCACCAGCTTCGAATCTGTGAACTGGCGACTGCGCTCGCATCAGTGGGAATGGCGATCGTTCTCGTTACGCACGATCTTAATCTGGCCGTACGCTACTGCTCGCGGGTCCTGCTGCTCGATAACGGCCGCCCGATCGCCGCGGGCGCACCGCGCGAGGTCATCACGCCGGAAGTGCTCGAACCGGTTTACTTGGTAAAGCTCGCAATGCTCGCATCCGAACATGGCGGATGGATCGCACCGATTTCGGCCATCGATCATGTTGATGCTGCAACAGATGCTGACTCTCGTACGAGCCGCAATCAAGGAATCGGCACTCCATCCGGAGGGCCGCACCCATGACCCTGCTCGATCGTCGGCGTTACATCATTCTGCTGGCATCCTGCGGGGCGATGATGCTTGTCGTTCTGCTGCTTTCGCCGGGAATTGGCAATCAATCTTCGAGCGTAGGTATCCTCGATGCGTGGCGTTCGCTGGCCCAGCGGCAAGAGGAAAGGCCGCCCCTCGCCTATCAGATCGGTTTCCGCCTGCGCCTGCCGCGGACCCTCCTTGCAATGCAATGCGGCATCACGCTCGCGCTTTGCGGGGCAGTCTTTCAGACGCTCTTTCGCAATGCCCTGGCCACGCCATACACCCTCGGCGTCGCCAGTGGCGGCTCTCTCGGGGCGATGCTGGCCATTCGGTTCGGCCTCACCGGTTCCGTGCTGGGCATTTCCGCGATCACCGGCAGTGCGTTTGCCGGCGCGATGGCCGTCATCGGCATCGTCTTTCTCTTTACGCGCGGGACACGACGCCTGACCACCAACGAGTTGCTGCTGGCCGGCGTGACACTGGGAATGTTCTGTTCAGCGATGATGATGCTCGTCACCTCGCTTTCCACGGTCCGCCAGACCTTCGAGATCATCCGCTGGATGATGGGCTCGCTCGATACGATCGGCAATCTTCACTGGCAATCCAATCTGCCGCTGATGATTCCGGCATGGGTGGTACTGCTACTGTCCGCGAGGGCGCTCAACCAGTACATGCTTGGCGAGGACCTGGCCACCACGCGCGGCGTCCATGTTTCCCGGTTGCAGTTTGTGTGCATCCTGGCCGCATCGCTGGCCACCGCCTGCGTCGTCGCGATCTGCGGTCCCATCGGCTTCGTCGGACTCGTCGTGCCGCATGTTACAGCACTGCTCGTCGGGAGGGACTGCCGCATCCTCTTTCCCGTGTCCGCCATGCTCGGCGGAGTCTTCCTGTCCATCTGCGACTGGGTCTCGCAGTTGGCCATGGTCTGGGCCGGTGCCTTTACCGGTCAGTCGCTCGGCGCCGTGATCCTGCCGATCGGCGTCATCACGGCTATCATCGGCGTACCGATCTTTCTCGTTCTCCTTCATCGCCGTGCAGTCTGATCTTCGAGCGGCAGACTTGATCACAGGGCGCAACGGTGTGAATCGGGACGATTTGCGAGCGCAATCAGGAGCGACTATGCTTCTTGCAGTATCAATGCAAGCGTCAACTTCTCATACTCGCCCGGTCCGCCGCAGGGTACTGCTGCTGGGGGTCTTCCTGCTCGGCGGCGCAGCCGTCGGTGCATCGGTCTACGTAGGGTCCCGAACGCTGCCAAAGCGATTCGCCGTCGTCGAAGAAGGGGTGCTCTATCGCAGCAGCCAGCCGAGCATCATGCAGATTCGTAACATGAAAGACAAGTTCGACCTGCGAACCGTCCTGATCGTCAGGGCGGGTGACAGCAGCCGTGTTCCAGATGAGATCGAAGAGGCCCGGCGAATGGGTCTGAACGTCGTGCATATCGAAATCGACGGTCGCCGCGAGATCACGGACGAGGAAGTCCGACAATTCTTCGACTGTGTGGACGATCCTCGCAATCAACCGGTGCTGATCCACTGTTCAGCCGGACGCCATCGCACGGGCTATCTCTGCGCGCTCTACCGAATTGAACGCCAGGGCTGGCCCGCAGACAAGGCATTGGAGGAAATGCGATCGTACGGAGGGTTCGATGAAGATCCGCCGCATGTGATCGAACAGCAATTGCGAAGTTACGGGAGCAGGTCATTGGCGACACGTTGAAACGACTTTCGCCCGTCGCCGCGAAGGCGTGCAGCGTCAGTCTTCCAGGCAATGTCGATTGAGGGATAGAGAATCTTGCACATCGTCTCGAACATCGCGCTCGGCCGGAACGGGATTCTTGCCGCATCGGACTCGATCAATACCCTCTGGCTGATGCTGGGAATACTCGCACAGCTTCTTGTGGTCATCGCACTCGTCGGCAATCGCGCTGCGTCAGTTCGCGCCGGTCGGCCGACGGTTTCCACCTCCGCCGTGAGCATTGGCATCGTCGGTGTGGCTCTATCCGGCATCTATGCGATCGTGCGCCATGAATGGGTTCTTGCCGTCAGTCAGGGACTGATGGTGTTCGTAGGAGCCGTCCTGCTCACGTCAGGCCGTGCGGAAACGTCGCCCGCACCGGAGCGACCGCGCCTGCCGGAAGTGAAGCCCGATTCAGCCGAAATCAAGCTGCACAACATCGATCCGCGGCGTGAATCGATTCGCTGAGCGCGCGCGTCCGCTTACATCGTTGTCGTCACAGTTCAATTCGTAACAGAAGAAGCGCCAGAGGCGGGAACCTTAAAACCTGCGAGATTGATGCGCTGTCCGCTGATGTTCGCTGATTCGTCGCCGGCCAACCATAAAAATGCCTGAGTCCATTCCGGATCGGTCGGTGCTGGTCCATCCGGCTTCGGAGCACCCATATCAACGCAGTTGACCCGAACGCCTGAGTTTCGGTGTTCAGTTGCCAGGAGCCGCGTCAATCCTTCGACGGCATGGTTGGAGACATAATAGGCGCCCCATTCCGGACGCGAAGATTCGGTCAAACTGCTGGTGACGTGGATAATCGAGCCGCTGCCCTGGCGATCCATCCAGGGCAGGACTTCCCGGCTGACGAGATAGGACCCCGTCAGGTTGGTCGCCAGGATGTTCCGCCACGGATCGACCGGATAGTTTACGATGGGCAGCTTCGGACCGCAGATGCTGGCGGTATTGACGACTACGTCGATCCGCCCGAAGCGGCGTACGATCCGATGAATCATGCGCACGACGTCTTCTTCGTAGCGCAGGTCGCAGGGGATTGCCAGGTAGGAAATCTCTCTCGATAGGAGCGAGCGCTCGAGCGGGTCCACATCCTGAACGCGTCGAACGCAAAGCGCCAACCTCGCACCTGCCGAGGCGAACGCATCCACCAGTTGCCGACCGATCGGGCTGGTCGCGCCGGTGATGAGGACGACTTTTCCTTGCAGCGACAAGGCGGCTTTACTCCCGGCATGGTCGGACACCGCGGAACGCGCAACTCCCCTCATCATATCGACTGACACGGCCTCGTCCAACAGATTCCTTGCATTGTGATGACCGGATCTTCGCGCTATACTGACCGCCGGCAGGGCAGGAGGACGCAATCCATGACCGATGCACAACTCTCAGAGGCATCTTTGGCGGTGCTCGTCGTGGTTGACGTGCAGGAGAAGATGCTTCAGGCCGTGACCACGAGTCCCGCGGAATCGATTCTCTCCGCCATTGTGCGGCTGGTTGGGGCGGCCCGAATTCTGGAAATCCCCGTACTTTATACAGAGCAGTACCCCCAGGGCCTCGGTCCGACGGATGCCCGTCTTCTGCCGACCCTGAAGGAAGCCAAGGGACCGCTGATCAAGTCGACGTGCAGTTGCTGGCGGGACGAGTCGTTCCGAAATGCCCTGCAACAGACCGAACGCGAACACGTCATCCTTGCCGGACTGGAAAGCCACGTCTGTATCCAGCAGACCGCCTTGGACTTACTTCGTGTCGACTATGTGCCCTTCGTCACGGTCGATGCGATCGGTTCTCGTCGACCGGTGGATACGCAGGTGGCGATCGAACGGATGCGCCGCGCCGGTGTTATCGTCTCAACAGCCGAATCGCTGATCTTCGAATGGATCGAGCGCTGCGATCATCCGCAATTCAAGGAGGTGCTTCGCGTGGTCAAGTGATCCATCCGCCACGTGAGGCCCATGCAGGATAGAAACAAAGGACACAACAGGACCCATGCCCCATCCCCGCGAACCGATGGATGAGTCCGATGAAGGACGGTATGACGATTCCGACTCCGACCTGCTCATCGCTGACATGGCCTGCCCGACCTGCCGGAAGCCGGTGACGATCGAAACACAGAAGTGTCCGCACTGCGGCGATTGGATTACGCCGGTCTATCCAAAGTCCGGACGACCGCCGCGCTGGTTGTTTGTCGTCGCCGTGCTGCTGATGCTGCTGGCCATGCTGCGATTCATCCTCTGAATGCGATACGGTTCAGCTCGCTTGGATGAACTGTGTCTGAACCACGTAGCCAGAAGAATTGACGAGGGTGGCGTGTCTCGAAGCGTCGGAGACTCGCGTAGTCAATCCGCTAAGCCGCCCATGCCGGACTTCCAATTCGCCGGATTGAGCAACAGCCGCATCTCCCGGTAATGCTCCGCGAATGCTCCGCTGTTCGCGATGCCGTTTTCAATCAGTTGCACGGCCTCGTTGCGCCGGCCGGTCCGGACATACGAAAGTATCAGTGCATGATCAACCGCGACCAGGTCGCTGCTCGTGAGTTTGGTACGCGCCGCATGAAGAAAGCCGATGGCCGCTTCCCATTCACCGCGCAGTTGATGCAATCGTCCGATGTAGCGTTCGGCCATGCCCGTGGGGCTGTGACCTCGGGAGAGGAGCAGGATTCCGCGTTCAATGCATTCCTGAGCGAGCGCCAGGTCTGCATCAGATAGGCGTCCGTTTGTTCGCTCGCGGCAGACCAGCATGAAATAGTTGTATTCCAGACTCCACGAGGTGTACTCGGCAACGTTCCGCGTGGCAATCTCGTAGAGCTTCTCTGCATCGTAATAGCGCCCGATGCGGATCAGGACGCGACCGATCATGCTGGTGATCGGACGCATGGCGCCGGGGTGCATCATCGGGTCCTGCCACTTGATGCAGGTCTGCGCGATTTCATGCGGCATCTTGCTCAAAAGTTCCTCGCAGATTCGGTTGAAGCGTTCGTATGCCTGTGGGTTGGTTTTCTGGAAGAAGGGCACCCGGCAGAGGACACGGATCCGATGAGCCGCGCCGTAACGATCATAGACGTTGTCGCCAAGCCGTTCGGCAAATTGTTCGTCAGACGGCAGCGCGGCATAGGCGTCCTCTGAAACGTGAAGGGTACCCTTCATGGATATGAGTGCCTGAACAATGGCACGTGCAACCAGTGCCTGGCCGGCGAGGGCGGGATGAACATGGTCGTCCATGAGTTCCCATCCGATGCAGCCGCCGGGACTCGCTTCACGGAAGACCTGCCGAACATCGCACAAGATTGCGCCGCCGTCCTTCGCTGCTTCGCGCAGGCCCTGCATCGATTTCTCTGGGCAGCGCCATGGCATTGGATCAAGGTCGATTGCACGCTGAAACGACTGCCTCGCTTCGTCAAATTGACCTTTCGAATATCGCACACGGCCGAGCAGATAGTGCGCCCGTGCATGCTCGGGACAGATCGTCAGCACATCGACGAGCTTTGCTTCGGCCAGCGATGCGTCGGAGAGATCCTCAGCGGCCTTCAAGGCGTTCGTGACTATTGTCATTTGCTCTGCGGAGAGATGCGTCATGTCGCTCTCACCCAGCGGCGCCAGGTCGCGCTCGTTGCTCGGCAAGGTGCAGACCATGACCGGCACGCCGCGCAATCGGGCAAGTTCGATGATCTCGCCGATGTTCATCTTGAGATTGCGCGCCGCGGCATCGCGGATCGGGTCGTCCGGAGCGGTGTAGGATTGGCCGACCATGAGTTCCATGAGCGTCCGCGGACCGTCGCCTGCTGCAGAAGGACGTGCAAAGCCCTCGATCCACTGCACGATCGCCGTGCGGTGCAACGCTCTGTGAATCTTCATCATGGTCGGCGTGTTACCGGCACGATGCATTGAAGCCACGCCGTAGGCGCCGAAGAACTCGTTGTGGCCCGAGTACACGACAATCAGGTCCGGCTCATAAGCCAGCGCTTCGGTAACCATGCCCAGCACGGGAAAGCTGGCGACGGCCGTCGTGCCAAGGTTAATGACTTCGACGCGGTGCTCGGGCCAGACTTCGCTCAGCATCAACTGGAGAAACGCCGACGGCGCAAAGCCCATCGGCTGTGGAAAACCTTTGATTGCTGAACCACCTGCCAGAAAGACGCGGATCGTGTTGGGCGGTTTCGGTTTGTAGAAGCTGTAGGTCTCGATCGAACCGGGCTGACTCTTGTTGGCGAAGAAGTAGGAAGCAGGGCCGAGTTTGTCCGTGATACAGACCGTGGCGTCGCCACGCTTTCCCACCTCGACGATGGTAGGCGGATACCCGCCGTGGTCGGTTGAGATGCGCAGGATCAACTCAACGGCCAGCAGCAGGGCTATGGGTATGCAAACTGCGGCAGTGATGAAGAGCAGTCGCTTGGCGAGTGTTACCTGAGTTCGGGGCAGGGCCTCTTGCCTTCCACGGCGACGAGCGCGACGGGTTCGCGATGTCTCGGGAGGTGTCGCGGATGGCGTTTGATCGTCTGACATGCTAGTGCTTCACGGTGCCCTGCATCTTACCGCGTATGATAACCGCCTTCGACCACGAAGCGTTGCGTTGTCAGTTCCTCCAGTCCCATCGGCCCATAGGCATGAATCTTACTCGTCGAGATGCCGATCTCCGCCCCAAGACCGAGTTGAAATCCGTCGTTAAACCGGGTGGATGCGTTCACCAGCGTGCAGGACGATTGCACTTCTTCGAGGAAACGTTTCATGCTGGCCGGGTCGTTTGTCAGGATGGCGTCCGTGTGGTTGGACCCGTAACGGTGGATGTGTGCGATGGCTGCTCTGATATCCGGCACGACGCGGCACGCAAGAATCAGATCGAGGTATTCCCGCCCCCAGTCGTCTTCTCCCGCCGGCTTGGCCGAAGGAACCAGCTTGCAGACCTGCGCATCTCCGCGAAGCTCCACCCGATCGCGCGCCAACCGTTCTGCCAGCTTGGGAAGAAACAGTGGTGCAATCTTTTCGTGTACCAGCAGGCACTCCGCAGCGTTGCACGTTGCCGGGCCGCTCGTCTTCGCCGTCGCGCACACCTCGACGGCTCGATCCAGATCGGCACTGGCATCTACAAAAATATGGCACACCCCGTGAAAGTGCTGAACCATCGGGATCCGGGAATGTTCGTGCACGAAACGGATCAGTTCCATGCCGCCGCGCGGAATGACGAGGTCGATATATGCCTCCAGCCGAAGCAGCGACTTGATCTCCTCCCGGTCCTTCGTCGTCAGCAGGGTCACCGCCTCGACCGGAATACCTCGGGCCGACAGAGCAGACTGCGCCATCTCCGCGAGCACCCGATTCGACTCCGTCGCCTCGCGTCCGCCTTTGAGGATGCATGCGTTGCCCGCCTTAAAGCACAGGGCAAAGGCATCGATGGTCACATTCGGCCGGGCCTCGTAGATCATCAGGATCACGCCGATCGGGCATCGCATCCGACGCACGGTCAGACCGTTCGGCACCGTGTACTCCCGCGTGATCTGACCGACCGGGTCGGGCAACTCTACCACCTGTCGCAGTCCTTCGGCCATCTGCCGAATGGCGGTGTCGGATAGCATCAGGCGCCGAAGCTTCGCATCGCCCAGACCGGCTTCACTTGCCGCGCGCACGTCTTTCTCGTTGGCTTCGCGAATCTTCGCAGCCCCGTTTTCAATGCCATCGGCCAGCGCGCGCAGGCATGCGTTCTTGTCTGCGCTCGTCAGTCGGGCCAGTTGCATGGCTGCCGCACGGGATGCCTTTGCCATCTGCTCGATCGTCAACCGCATCTACCGCCTTCATAGAATGGGAAAAACATCTGCCCGCACAGATTCGGGGAACTTTTATAGCACAACGAGGTCATCCCGATTGATGATCTCCCGGATGTACTCAAAGCCGAGGATGTCCCTGACTTCACTCTGCTTTCGGCCCTTGAGCCGGTCTATATCGTGAGCAGAGTACGACACCAGGCCGACGGCGAATGTACGTCCCTCCAAGTCCAGAAGATCGACCCGGGCACCCATCGAAAAATGTCCCTGCACGGCTCGAATCCCCGACGGCAACAAACTCGCGCCGCGCTCAATGATGGCCGCCTTTGCACCTTCATCGACCGTCAGCGATCCCAGCGAACGGGAACGCAGTGCGATCCACTGTTTGCGGGCACTGAGCCGCTTCTCCCGCGGCAGGAAGATGGTACCAAGCGGTTCACCTGCAATCAGGCGCGGCAGCATCCCCGCAGAAAGACCATCGGCCACGATCGTCGGCACGCCCCAGTGACTTGCCAGCCGTGCTGCTGCCACCTTTGCGTGCATGCCGCCCACTCCGCTGACACTCTTCGAGTGGCTGATGTGGTGGTCGATCGAGGAGCCGATCTCTACCTGGGAAATGACCGGCCCGGCGCCGCCGTCACTTCGCAGCCCTTCGACGACACTGAGGATGACCAGCAGTTCCGCAGATACCAAACCTGTTACCAGCGCCGCCAGATGATCGTTGTCGCCGACTTTGTTTTCGTCATCTGACAATGCGTCGTTCTCGTTGATAATCGGCACGACGCCGCGGCGGATGAGCGTCTGCAGCGTGTGCCGGGCACTGATGAATCGCCTGCGGTTTTCGATGTCCTCCGGGGTCATCAGCAGCTGCGCCACGTGAACGCGATGCTTCTTGAACGCCTTCGACAGAATCCCCATCAGCCGGTGCTGACCGACCGAGGCCGCCGCCTGCCGCTCCACGACTTCTATGGGCGGCGACGCCATGCCCATCGGGGCATAGCCCGCTGCGACCGCTCCTGACACGACCATGACCACTTCCAGCCCGGCAGCGCGCAACGCCGTCACATCGGCTGCGACGCTGGTGATCACCTTCGGGCGAAGCCTGCCGTTGCCCGCGATGACCGCGCTGCCGACTTTCACGACCACTCGCCGCAGCTTGCCAAGTTGCCGTTGACCGTTGTTCGCCCCGTCCGTCATAGACCTGGATGATCCTTCCTGAGTTCCGCCAGCAGCGCCGCTGCTTCGACACGGGTCTGCGACGGACCTGCACCGCCGCTGGTCAGATACAGTTCCACACGACCCGCCCACGCAGCATCGTCCTTTGCACCGGCCGCTAGAAGCTCCTCCGCCACGGCGTGATGTGCCGTTCGCAGCGGCAAGCCGTCGAGCACCTTCTGTTCCATTCGTAGCGTGGCCCCGATCTGTCCCAGCGAGAGCGAAGCCGCCAGTCGTTCTCGATCAAAGTCGAGCTGCTCAACGAACGCCGTCGTCAGGCACAGCATCGTATGCAGTCTTTCCACGGCACCGCGCAGTACCGGCTTGATGCACTGCAGATCCCGGTTGTAGCCGCTGGGTAAGCCCTTGAGCAGCAGCACTGCCTGACCGTGGGCCGCCGCCACCTGGCAGCATTCTCCGCGTAATAGTTCCATCGCGTCCGGGTTCAGTTTATTCGGCATCATCGATGAACCGGTGGCAAACGCTCGCGGGTACTTCGTCCAACCAGGTTGCGTCTGAGAAAACGCGATCACATCGGTGGCGAACGACTGAAGATGCAGCGCTGCCTGCGTTGCCAGCGCCAGCCAGTCAAGAACTTCATCGCGACAGGTGGTCGAATCCAGCGCATTTCGCGACGGTCGGACAAAGCCCAGTTCTCTCGCCTGAATCTCTCGATTCAGCGGGATCGAAGACCCCGCAACGGCACCGCTTCCCAGCGGGCACTCCTCGCGCCACAAAGCCACGGCCGCCCGCACGCGCCGCCGTACACGATCGAGAGCCGTCGCATAGCGCATCACCCAGAAACCTACCGTTCCCGGTGCTGCAAACTGCGTATGAGTCTGAAGCGGAAAGATCAGTTCAGACCAAATCTCAGCGCGCCGGCAGAACAGCGATGACAGCTTGGCCAGGTCAGCCACCAGGCGCTCTCCCGCATCGATCACATAAAGTTTGAGAAGCGTCGCGACCTGATCATTCCTCGATCGCGCAGTGTGTATCTTGCGGCCCGCATCACCGGCCAGCGCGGTCAGCTCCGCTTCGACCCAGGTGTGCAGGTCCTCCGCATCCGACTCCGGACACGTCTTCGACGTGCGGGAGATGCGTTCGGCTGCTGTCACAGGTCGCGCTGCCGAATGGCGGTCAGCATCCGCCCCTTCCTCGGAGTCAACCCACGCTCGTTCCAAAGCGTCAATCGCCCTGATCAGTGAAGCGTATTCTTCATTGGTAAGCAGTTCGACGGTTGCAGCGGTTGGCGCGCCTGAAGTACTGGCTCTTTGGCTGATCGAGGTCTCCCGCAGCGCTTTCGCGTGTGCCCGCTGCAGGCGCAATTCATACGGCAGCAGGAACCAGTCCTCCAGCAGGCAGCGGTTGATCGACTCGAAGGTCGGATCCAGTTTTCCATCCTGTTTCCACAATGCCGCCATCGGGCTTCTCCACGAATTGCTGTCCGACCTGCGACAGCCAGGCAAGCTGAATGAACCCGCCCGCATCCTGGTGCGAAAAATCACTCTTCTCAAAGGTGGAAAGCGCTTTGCGGAAAATCGCACCGGGCGCGTCAATTCGAGCCGCGTACGGACGGGGTGAAAGGTGAACCGTCACTTCGCCGGACAGATGCCGCAGCACGGCGGAAGCAGCCGCCTCCAGCATCACCCGCTGATCCGAAAAATACTCCCCACGATAGAGCATCGTACCATACTGCCGGCCCAGCTCGCAGTAGCCGTCGTAGGTCGGCTTGTTCAACCGGCAGCGGGCCAGCGCGTCCACCGCTGTCGAGAGCAGCTTGGCCGCGGGGTTGATGTACAACCCGCGCGACTTGATCCCCGTAAAGCGGTTCTCTATCACCAGGTCCCATGCCCAGTCGGCCGTTCGATAATACTGGTTCAGCCGGGCTAGAATTTCCGGCAGGGGGGTCGAGCGGCCGTCCAGTGCCACTGGAAAACCGCCTTCGAACGTCACCCGGACAAGTTGCGGCGCGGTATCCGCCGCCGGCCCGGCGGTGAATCGTCCGCTGACGGACCGCAGCACCTCGGAGACATCCACGAACGCCTCGGGGTCTTCCAGTTCGCTGCCTTCAACGCTCAGGTGCCACAGGTTCTCGTCGAGACTGAAGTCCTTTGACAGGGCGTATTCATCTTCAACGCCGGCGGCATGCAGGTATTCGATCATGTCCTTCCGCCCGGTCAGCTCCCAGCACTTCCACGGCGCAAGCACGGGGTAGTCCGGTGCCAGCGAGCGGTAGGCGAACTCAAAGCGGATCTGGTCATTGCCCTTGCCGGTGGCGCCGTGAACCAGCGTCGCGCCACCCAGCGCCTTGGCCAGACGCACCTGCTCCGCCGCGATGAACGGCCGTGCCAGCGCCGTGCCGAGCCGGTAGTTCCCTTCATAGGTCGCCCCCAGGCCGATCGCGTATGGAATTACCGTGGTGCACATCTCCGGCTTTGCATCCCGGATCACCGCCGTCTTTGCGCCGAGCCGTAGGGCCTTCTCCGCCAGGACGGGCAGGTCTTCCTGCTGACCGACATCGACCAGCACCGCATGAATCTCATAGCCGCGCTGCGCCAGCCAGATGGTGATCGCCGACGTATCCAGACCGCCGGAATACGCCAGCACGCATTTCTTCTTATTTTTCATGTTTATCTCCAAACCACTGTGCCAGCCGTCGCAGCGCCACGGTCTGCGAACGTCGGTTCCGCGTCAGTACCAGGATCGTGTCATCTCCGGCCAGCGTCGCCGCGATGGTCGGCTCAGCACGTCGATCAATCTCGATCGAAACACCCTGTGCCTGGCCTGTCGTCGTCCGCACCACGATCTGATGCGGGCCGCAGGTGAGGAAGCTCAGGACGACTGCCGAGAAATCGACCTCCGCCGCCGGCGCGTCCTCCGCCGTTTCTATGACGTATCTACCGCCGACCTTGCGAATGCCCAGTTCGAGAAGGTCGCGGCTGAGCGTCGACTGATCCACAGCCAGGCCGCGGGCCTTGAGGGCCTTTCGCATCTGGGCCTGCGTGGCGACGGCGCCGCCGGCCACGAGTTCACGAATCACGGACTGCCGCTGGGCCTTCTGAGGCATTCCCTCATAATAGCATACTATGCACATGTATGCAACATATTTATTGTCATTGATTATTTTTCTTGCCTGACCGCATGCCGTGACGTTTGTCCATGCTCCTTCAACCTGCTAGGATCGATCCATGCCAATAGCGGCCATCATCACCGTCTCAGACAGCCGATCGGCCGGCGCAGCCGAGGATCGCGGAGGTCCGGTCGCCGCCGAGGTTCTCGCCGGACTCGGCTTTGAAGTTGTTCGGCGTAGCATCGTTCCGGATGAACTGAGCGCCATCCGAGAGGCCGTAACTGCTGCGGTCAAGGACTGTGAGCTGGTCGTGCTGACCGGTGGGACGGGGGTGTCCAATCGTGACGTGACGCCCGAAGCCGTGGAGCCGCTGTTCGACCGAACCCTTCCCGGCTTTGGCGAGATCATGCGGACGGCAACCTTCTCGAAGACACCGCTGTCGATCATCTCCCGCGGGGGCGCTGGCGTGGTCGGCCGCTCGCTCGTTATCCTGCTTCCCGGTAGTCCGAAGGGCGTAAAAGACTGTCTGGAAGTGATCGGCCCTGCGGCCAGGCACGTTGTAAAAGTACTCTGCGAAGGCCCGATGGACTGTCAGGGCCTGCTCGACGCGTCGAAAAGCTCGTAATATTTCAACTATCCGCAGACCCGCATTGAATGATTCCGATTCGCGATGACAACCCTACACACGGCACGCCGTATGTGACGCTCGGACTGATCATCATCAACTCCGCCATCTTCCTGACCCAGGTGACGATGCCGCATGACAAGGCCGATGCATTCATCTGGAAATATGGCTTTGTTCCCGCGCAGCTCACACATTCCGAGGCGGAGTTCAAAGCCGAGTTACCCGGCCATGCCCCGATTGTGCCGGCGGTGGATCGCACCGGTCGAGTCCGCGTAGACCCGTTCGGTCGTCCGTTGGGCATTCGACAAAGCATCCCCGTTGAAGCGGCGGCGGCCCTTCCCGCCTGGGTGAGTATCTTTACCTGCATGTTTCTGCATGGCGGTTGGATGCACCTCATCGGCAACATGCTTTATTTATGGGTTTTCGGAAACAACATCGAAGACCGGCTCGGGCCGATTCTGTTCTTACTTTTCTACATAGCAACTGGACTCGTCGGCAACATCGCCCATACCTTCTTTGAAGCAAGCTGGATACCGCTCGTGGGTGCCAGCGGAGCGATCAGCGGCGTCATGGGCGCCTACATGATCCTTTTTCATCGGGTCCGGATTCTCGCGCTGGTACCCATGGGCTGGTACTGGTTCACGATCAAGCTGCCGGCGTGGATGTTCCTGGGTATTTACATCGGTGTGCAGAATCTGTTCCCTGCCTACTTCGGTCGTGGCGACAACGTGGCCTACTGGGCGCACATCGGCGGCTTCGCAGGCGGAGCGGCGTTCATCTTCCTGCTTCCCAAGCGCAGTCGACCGATCGTAGCTCGCCGCGCCGGCCCCGGCGACGATCGGGATGATGACGCGGATTTTGTCCTGTAGAGTCTTCGACCTAAGTTAACAAGCTTCGTAATCCCATAATGTTGCGCAATCGTTACCTTGCAAGAATGCGTGCGTTGGTTTTTAAGAAGAACCGCTGACAGGGAGATCGACTCTCATTCGTCACCATCATTGGACGCCTGCGCGTCCACGATAACCCCTGTACGACGAAGCAATTAGAGGACCGGGTGTGCGAGCAGAATGCTCGCACCCCTGCGAAGAGATTGGCTTGACGCTTGCGGCCTGTTTCAATAAAAGCGCTATGCTCGGCGATGCCGCACGATCCTAGGGGCTGAATGGGTCGATGTCGTGCGGAACGGCCATCAGGTTTAAACGTACCACGGTTCGTGTCGGGAACGACGCCGGAGCGGTTGCATTATCGATGCGAAGTCTATGCCGCTGGCGACGTCGGAATGTTTCAGCATGGCGCGGCCGACGAAGCCGGAACGGCAGTTTTTTTGACGTAGTCGAAATGGGGCAGCGAGGTTGGGAAGTCTCATGATCCGCGTGCAAAACCTGATCAAGGTCTACGGCGAGCGGAGGGCAGTAGACGGCATTTCCTTCGCCATTGATGAAGGTGAAATCGTCGGTTTCCTCGGTCCCAACGGTGCCGGCAAGACCACCACTCTGCGCATCCTCACCTGTTACATGCCGGCCACGGACGGCAACGCCACGATCGGCGGCTACGACGTCTTCACCCAATCCATGCAGGTGCGAAAAATCGTCGGCTACCTTCCCGAAAGCACTCCGCTGGACATGCACAGCCGCGTTCGCGAGTATCTGAACTTTCGAGGAAAGATTCGGGGGCTGGATCGCACAGCCCGCGAGGCGGCAATCCGGCGGGTCACTGAGCTCTGCTGGCTGGGCGACTTCATCAACCGTCCGATCAACCAGCTCAGCAAGGGCATGAAGCAACGCGTCGGCCTCGCCGATGCCCTCCTGCATGATCCTAAAGTTCTCATTCTTGACGAGCCCACGATCGGCCTGGACCCCACACAGATTCGAGAAACGCGTAACCTGATCCGTGAGCTGGCCAAGCGCCACACCGTCCTGCTCTCCAGCCATATCCTTCCCGAAGTGGAAGCCACCTGTCAGCGCACGATCATCATCGCAGCCGGCAAGATCGTCGCCTCCGGCTCGCCCGACGAGTTGAAAGAGCGCATTCGCGGCGGTTCCCGCCTCATCGCCGAGGTCTCCGGTCCCAACAGCGAAATCAAGCAGGAGATCGGCAAGCTCGACGGCGTGACCGGTGTGGAAGTTCATACCGACAACGGCTGGCATCGCCTGACCATCGATACCCAGCGCGGCCGGGACCCGCGCGAGGACATCTTCAAACTGGTCAAGCAACGCAACTGGTCGCTGAGAGAACTACGGCTTGAAGTCGGCAGTCTGGAGGAATTCTTCGTGCAGATTACCGCGCAGCAGATGCAGGAACAGCGGGCACGCAAGGAGGTCCGCGCATGATCCGCAACGTCCTGGCACTGACACAACGTGAGTTGCAGGCGACCTTTTTTTCGCCTGTCGCCTACATCGTCGCCGCCGTCTTTCTCGTGGCCACGGGTTACCTCTTCATGGATGGTACTCTGGTGCCCGGAGGAGAGGCCTCCGTGCGCGCGATGCTTCAGAGCATGGCCTGGATGATGGTCTTTGCCGTCCCGCTGCTTACGATGCGTGCCCTCTCCGAGGAGTACGCAACCGGCACCATCGAGTCGCTGATGACCGCCCCGGTGACGGATGTCGAAGTCGTGCTGGGCAAGTTTTTCGGCGTGCTCGTGTTCTACGTAGCGCTGCTGGCCGCGACGCTCGTACACGTCGTGCTGCTCTTCCGCTACAGCGCCGCGGATTTCAATGTGCTGGCCTGGGGTTACCTCGGCATGCTGCTGCTTGGCGGCCTGTACGTCGCCGTCGGACTCTTTGCCAGCGCGATGACACGTTATCAGTTGCTGGCAGCGCTGGTCGGTGCCGGCGTCCTGGGGGCATTCACGCTCCTGGTGGACGCACTGGCCGCTACGCAGGGCGGCGCATGGCGAAATATCTTCGGCTACATCAACATCCTTTACCGCTTTGAGGACTTCGCCAAGGGCATGCTCGACACCCGGGCGCTGGTCTTCTTCCTCAGCGGCACGGCGTTCTTCCTCTTCCTCACGGTCAAGGTGGTGGAGTCTCGACGATGGCGGTAACGGCAAACCAGACCTCAACCATCGGCAGCGCCGCCGGCCGGCGATTCAGCATCGGCGCCAATGTGACGATCGCGATCATCGCCGCGGCCGGCCTGCTGGTCCTGGTCAACTGGATCGCATCGCTAAAGTCTTACCGACAGGACCTCGCCTCTTTTGGCAACTACGGCCTGAGCGAGCGGACCAAAAGCGTGCTCGACAGTTACAAAGAGCCCATCGAAATCTCGATGGTCTATCTGCCGGACGATGAGAACGAGCAGCAACGAACCTACATTTCGCGCCTGCAGGATTACTTCGAGGAGATGACCCGCTACGCCCGGCATGTCAAGGTCAACTTCGTGACCACCGACATGCAGCGCGAAAAGCTCGTCTCCCGCATCAGCACGTCGTTCGGCTCCGAGGGCGACAAGCATCAGGCGGCACTGGCAGCATTTGATTCGCTCAATACCGAATTGCAGGCCGACCTGCAGCAGAAGCTGATGGCCGCGCAGGCCCTCATGGCCGGTGAAAAGAGCTGGCTGGGTGACTTCCCCATCTTCGCCAGTATCGTAAACACCCTCCGCAGCGATATCGAGACGCTCCGCAAAGCGGCGGAAGCTGTCCGCGAACTCACACCTGCCGGCGGGATTCCCAAGTATGCCGAAGCCACGAGCAAAGCAAGGGAAGCACTCACCGAGGTGAAGGGGCATCTTTCGCTCATTGAGCGACGGCTGGGTGAACTGGCAGGGCTGGCCGCAGAGAGTACGAAGTCCGATTCCAAGTACCTGACCATGCTTCGCGAAGTCGCCGGCGAGGCAAAGTCGCTCGTCGCTTCGCTGCGTGGCACGCTCGGGGCGGACAGCGACACCGCACCGAAGAATCCCGCCGCGGCGCTCAAGGCCTTCGCAGATCGAGGAGTCGACGTCGGCAAAGGTCTGGAGAACCTCGTTCGACGTGTCGATGAGTTTGCCCGAAAGTACCCGATGGTCACCCAGCATCCGAACTGGGCGGCCTCCGTGCAGATGGGCCCACTCCTGACGCGCATGGAAGTGGCCGACGTCCTCCAGCAGGCCGGCCAAACGCTCACCAAGTCGCGCCTCGTCATCCTCGGCATCATTGATTCCGGCGATCCGCAGCAGTTGCAGCGTGCTCTCGTCGAGGCCCGGGCCAGCTGCGGCACCCTGGAGAAAAACGCTTCCATCTGTGAAGAATTGCTCAACAGTCTGGCTGCCGGTCTGTCCAGTGTCGATGCCGGGTCGAAGGAACTGCTGGACGCGGCGCGCAGCGGCGCGCTGTTCTCCGCGCGGGTGAGCGCCATCGATCAGTTAATCCGTCAAATCGACGAACTGCCCGAACTCAAGCTCGGCGCGATGGCCGACGAGCTCAAACAGCCGAACATCGTCCTGATCGAAGCCGCCGACAAGATTCGTGTAGTGAGTTTCTCGGATGTCTGGCCGGTACGCGAGAGCATCACCGGCGTTCGTTCACAGGATGCGCCACGTACCTTCAACGGTGACAGCGCCCTGTCTTCGGCGATCTTGGCCATGACCCGTCAGGGGCCCTTTGCCACGGTCGTCATCACGGCATTCGAGCCGCCGCAGCCGCCGCAGCGTAATCAGTTCATGCCTCCGCCCCCGCAGAGCTGGGTGCCGTCCTCCCAGTTGACGGAGCTTCGAAAGCGTCTTGAAGCCGCCAATTTCAAAGTCGTCGATTGGAACATGGCCACCAGCAAGGAGCCGCCGCCGCCCGAAGAGGGCGTGCCCAATGTCTATGTCTGCCTGCCGCCTCCGCCGCCCGCGCCGCAGAGTCCGTTTGGGGAGTCGCAGTCGCCCGATCAGGTCTTCGGCGAGAGCCAGCGACAGCTCATTCGCGGTCTGCTGGACAACGACGCGGCGGTGCTGTTCATGGCCTCTTGGGAGGTGCGCAGCAGCGGCTTCTTCGGTGGGCCGCCGACCACGCCGCCTTATGGGTACGGACCACTGCTCGCGGGTGACTGGGGTATAACCGTCGAGAATGGTCGCCGAATCACGTGGATCGATCCGGATCGAACCAAGGCCAATAGCTTTTTCGTGGTCCCGAAGCGCTTCATCCACATGCCGGCGCACGGTTTCACCGACAATCCCATCGGCAGCCCGATGCGCGGCACGCGCTTCCTTGTCACCGATGCTTGTCCGCTGATCGCCAAATCGGAGCGACCCGAAGGTGTCAGGACACAGACCGTTCTTTTTATCGACGAAAGTCAGAACTACATCGGGGCGAACATGTCCCAGCTGGTTGAGATCATTGAGAAGATGCAGCAGGGGGCCAGCCAGGGTGCAGTGACCATCGTCCCGCCGCCGGAGAATGGCCCATTCGATATCATGATGTCCGCCGAGCGGACCGTCGACGGTCAATCCAAGGGCAAGCTGGTCGTGATGAGCTTCGCTGCGAGTGTGCGCGACGACTACCTGCAGCAGCCGGTGCTGGCCGAAGGTGAGCAGCTTCGCCTCGATCCGCCACCGACGGAAAACGTGGACCTGTTTGTTAACGCGCTCTACTGGCTCAGCGGTCAACCGCACCTGATTTCGCGAGGACCTGTGCCCGTGCCGCGCGTTATGCAGATCGCCGGCAGCGACATGACGATGCTGCGAATCCTGGTCTGGGGTGTGTGGCCGGCTGTGGTCTTTCTGCCAGGGATCTTTCTCTGGTTCTTGCGCCGTCGGTAAGTCTGTCGCATCCGGTCTTCCCGATCGACGCAAAGAATCTGCACACGACCGCAGCTTGCAACAGCGGATGAGAATACGACTGGAGATCGGTGCCGAACAATGAATCCGAAAACAACCATCGGTCTGGTGATTGCCCTGATCCTTGCCGTTTTCGGCGTCTGGTGGGCACAGTCCTCGAGTTTGTCTGAGCAGGACAAGTCCACCGAGGCGACGCGGCTGCTTTTCGACCCACCCCTGGGTGAAGTGCAGGTGTTTGAACTGGTTGTGACCTCCAGCGGTCAGGCCCTGCGCTTTGAACAGGAAGAGGCAACGGCCGATGTCGGCACCGCCAAACAGTGGAAAATGACGTCGCCGATTACCGGTCCGGCCGAGCAGCATCTTGTGCTCAGTGACGTCGACCGCATCAAGCGGCAGGAGTACGTCAAGGCATACGGCCCGAATGATCCCGACCGACCCGGCGATGAAATGACCTCGCTCAAGAATCCGCTCCGCATCGTGAAACTCAAGGATGTCGAAGGTAAAACCCACGTGTTGCGGATCGGCGCGACCCAGCGGCTTTCCAGCCATACCTATGTCCAGAAGGAGGGCGATGAGACCATCTATCTCGCCAAGGCCGACCTGAACGCCGAGCTGAAAAACGGCCTGTCAGATTACCGCGGCAAGCGGGTCATGGTCTTTCCGCAGGCCGAAGCGGTCCGCATAGAAGCAGAGGGGGAACCGCGCTATACGCTCGTCAAAAGCGGAACACGGTGGCTGGTCGAACAGCCGCAGAAGGCCCGAGCCGACAGCGGCAAGGTCAGCAGTCTGCTCTCCACCCTGGCCAACGTGAACGCCGAGAAATTTGTCGATGAGAACCCGGCTACCCTGCGACCCTACGGCCTCGATCAGCCCCGCTGCGCAATCACGATCACGACCGAGACCCGTGTGCCGCGCGAAATGCCAGCAACGACGCAGACGCAGCCGACAGAGCCGGAGTTCGACGTGCGCACCAGTAACTTCCGACTGCTCATCGGCGCTACGGTCGAAGAGAGCACCTTTGCCAAGCTGGCTGATCCTGCATCGACTGCCGTCTTTCAGATTCCCCTTGCGACGACTCGCCAGTTGATGCAATCCATCGACGAGCTGCGCGATCGCAAGATCGCGGACATCGGCGCAGCGCGCGCCCAGAAGGTTATGCTGCGCAGCGCTGCCGGCGAAGTGCAACTGACCAGCGAGAATAACACATGGAGAATTACCGCGGGTTTGCCCGCCGAAGACGCCCCTGCGGCTGAGTTTGCGGCGGTCGACGATGTGATCAAGGCCGTACGAAACATGACGGCTGTCGGTTTCGAGTCTGCCGAACTTCCGACCTACGGCTTTGCAAATCCCCGCGCCGTCGTGGAAATGGAGTTTGAAGGCACGGTCGAACCGGCTCGCCTTATCTTCGGCAGTCAGACGCCCAGCGGAACCGGTCTGTACGTCCGAAACGATCGAGAGAACTTCGTGGCCGTCGTAAAGGCCGATTCTGCTGACGCCTTCACGGTAAGCGCCGCGTCCTTCCTCCCGCGGGAGATGCTCCGTCTCGATTCATCACAGATCTCACGGCTTGAATTGACGTTCCCCGAGTGGAGCTGCGCCGTCGCGAAGGAGGACGGCGTCTGGCGATTCGTCGAACCCGTGCAGGGCACGGCGGAGAGCCAGGCCGTCAGCAACATCGTGCAGGATGTCAGCATGTTGCGCGGACGAAAGGTGGTGGCCCTTGCGGCGGACGCGGCGAAGTATGGCCTCGATAAACCGATCCTCAACCTGTCCGTCACGGTGCAGTCACCACCACCGGCACCGGCTGAAGGCGAAGAATCGCAGATGCCTCCGCCGCCCGTGGTGCATCGACTCAAAGTGACCCGGCAGGGCGAGCACGTGCTTGCCATGCTGGAGGGAGGCAAGACCATCTGTGAGATCGACCCGAAGGTGCTTGACGATCTCAAGGCAGAATTGCTCGACCGCCGCGTAACGACGCTTGACCCCTCAAGTGCGCGACGCTTGCAGTTGACCGGCCCTTCGGCAATGACTTTTCAGCGCGAAGGGGATACCTGGCGCCTCGCCGGCGAACCGACCTTCGCAGTGGATGCCGCAAAAGTCACCCGCGTATTCGAATCGCTCCGCGATCTGCGTGCCGATCGTTACGTACGTTACCGCGGTGCAGACCTCAAGGAATACGGACTCGACGCTCCTGCCATCAGCGTCACCGCCGAAACGGAAGACGGTACCGTGACGACGTTAATGATCTCAGCCCGCGGGCCGAAGGATGGCGAGCGCTTTGCAGCCGTCGCCTCGCAGGCGGGCAGAGTCTTCGTCATCGGCGAGGATGATCTGGCGAACTTTTCGCTCACGGTGGCGGATTTTCAGCGTCCGGGTTAATCTGATCTTCACAGAGAGCACAGGACGGGCAGTGAAGCCCGCACCAGGCGCCGATGCCGCATTGCGTCGTCGCACGAAACAACCACATACAATCGGACATCGGCACGGCGCCGGTGAAGCGAGGCGTTCATGCGAATCGAGAGCGGCCCGACCGGCGAACGAAAAGTCCGCACTTCGCTGCTGTTTCTCATGGTGGCGATCTTCTCGGCGTGGTTCGCCTACGACGGCTGGATCGGCTATCCCAAGTCCAACTACAAGGAGCATATCGGCCAGCTCTCCCGTGAAGAGCGTGAGGCCGTTGGCGACTTGCCGGTTTACCCCACGGTCACGCAGGCCCGCTGGGAATCCGGCCATAAGGCCATCAAAGAAAAGTCGCCGTCCGAGCGCCGTGCCGCATTGGAGCAACTTTTTGAGGCCCCACCGTCTTACGAGAATGCAGAAGCCCTCTACTACTTCGGCCCGGCGTATCGTGTGAAAGCAACGCTCCGCGACGGGCAGCCCGTCGAGCCGCTGGTTGGTTCTGCCGCCACCAAGTCGGAAACCTCCATTCAGTGGCAATTGTATCTTGCGGCCGCGCTGGCTGTTCTTTCTGTGTATCTGCTCTGGTTTGTGATCGGCGTGGTTCGCACGCATGCCGTGCTGGATGACAGCGGCCTGACATTCAATGGCCGCGGACCCATTGCCTGGGATCAGATGAAGCGACTCGACATCTCCCGCTTCAACGAGAAGGGATGGGTCGATCTCTACTACGATGTCAACGGCGCGGAAGAAAAATTGCGCCTCGATGAATACCATCTCGCGCTTTTTGACGACATCATCGACGAAATCTGCGTCCGCAAGGGCTTTGAGAACCCGCTGCCGATGGATGACAAATCCGCAGAATCCGAAAAGGCGTGATCACGCACCGGGCGGAGGCCGAAGCGGCATCGGGCGAATTCCAGCAGTGCTCGGTTCACTTACTTCCTGCACGACGACTGCTGGCTGCTCCTCAGCGTCGATTGTCAATACTTCCGAAGGTGTCGTGCGGTCGGTAGGCGCATTGTTTGCAAGCCGCTCGAAACGTCCCTGCATGATGCCGCCGTCGCGTACCACCAGCTTGGGGGCATGCACATCCCCGACGACCTGACCGGTCGGCCCGATCTCCACATACTCGCTTGCATGCACCAGTCCCTTGATTCGACCGTGGATCAGAATGCGATTGCCGACCAGCTCCAGATTCAGGCGAGCCGTTGCTTCAACGAGAATATCACCCGCCGTCGCCAGGCGCTTGCCGGGATGCGAGCCCACGATCCGCAGATCTTCCAGCGTCACGCGTGTGTGGCAGTGGGGGCAGAAGACGGAGAGCGCCCGTGCCGTGACGCGCATCATGCCCCGGCAATGACAGCAGCGGGCGATCTTGGTGTTCGTCGATGTGGACATCGTTCTCTTCGTTCGCTGGCCCCGATATCGGCTGTCGCAATCAGACCGCAAGACACCATGGAAAATGCCTCTTTGCGGCATGTCGTGTACCCCGTCAAGAGTGAGAATCGCTGCCCGGACTCGCGGCCGATTCTCAATATCCGAGCTACGATCTCCTGGACGAGTTCCGAACTCCTCCCGCCGGTTTGTCGTTTAGATGAAGGTGCAGGGCGTTTTTCCGAGTCTTCCGAGTGCGACTGCTACAGGAAAGATGATGTCGCCTGAGCGGACAAGCGAATCGTTGCAATCGATACAGTCTTCCTGATTGAACAGATTACGTGCCTGTGAGTTCGGAAAATGTTTTATGTTCACTTCCTGCCGCATTCGTTTTATAAAGTATTTTTGGCAAAGACTTTAACTATTCACTTGGCCCTCTGATATGTCTCCGATTCGCTGTTTATTCTTGATTTAGGACCTCCAACCCTTTAACATAGCCCCTCTTATGGCACGAACAGCTACGAATCTCAAGAAGCGAAAGGCCCGGCCCAAGAAGGCGTCCGGCGCGAAGGCAGACCCCGCGCACGTCAAGCGTCCTTCAAACGGCTCTGTGAAAAAAAGCACGAAGTCGAACGATCGCGTCAGCCAGAACCTCAAATCGCTTCGTTCTTCGATTCGAACCTACCGGCAGGCGATCGACTTCCTCAACTCGCAGGTCAATTACGAACGCCGCCCGCCACTCTCGGCAGCCCGGGCACGCGGCGTCTACACCCTCGCGCGCATCAAGCGGCTGCTGGCCGATATGGGTAATCCGCAGAAGGCCTTTCGCTGCGTGCACATCGCCGGCACCAAGGGCAAGGGCTCCACGGCAACCATGCTGGCCGCCATGTTGCAGAACAACGGCTTGCGCGTCGGGCTCTATACCTCTCCGCACATCAACCACGTGCGCGAGCGGATCATGGTCAACGGTGACATGATTTCCGAGGGCAGTCTGGCCAAATTGATGGCCCAGGTTGCCGCGATTGTCGGCCGCTACAAGTCCGATTCGCCCAGCTACTTTGAGATACTCACGGCCGTCGCCTTTCAATACTTCAAAGACAAGAAGGTCGATATCGCCGTCATTGAGGTCGGCCTCGGCGGCCGCTTCGATGCCACCAACGTCGTTCGCCCTGAGGTCTGCGGCATCACCAGCATCAGCATGGACCACATGGCCCAGCTCGGCGATCAGATCGAGCAGATCGCCGAAGAAAAGGCCGGCATCTTCAAGGAAAAGATACCGATCGTCAGCGCGCCGCAGGCCCGCTCCGTCAAGCTCACTCTCAAAAAAGCCGCCGAGCGCGTCGGCGCGCCGATCTTCTTCGCCGGCAATGAGCCCGGCGATCAGATCGAGTTCAGCTACCGGTTCGAGTCTTCACGCATCGCCGGCCCGCAGGCCCGCATCTGCGTCGCCACGGACACGAGCCATTTCGATCATCTGGCCGTGCCGCTCGTCGGTGAGCATCAAGCCATTAACTGCGGCGTAGCAATCGGCATACTGGATCAGCTCAAGGGTCGCGGTTTCGCCATCGACGATGAGGCCTCGATCGCCGGTCTGGCCAAGGTGCGCCTGCCCGGTCGCATGGAGCTCATCTGCAGCCAGCCGCGTGTTCTGGTGGATGTCGCTCATAACGCTGCCAGCATTGAGGCCCTCATGCGGGCCATCGGTCAGAATGTCTCCTGCGAGACGATGGTCGTCATCTTCGGCTGCTGCAGCGACAAGGACGTGCTCGGCATGCTGCGGCAGGTCCAGCTCGGTGCCGACAAGATCATCTTCACGCGGATCAACTCGCCGCGCAGTGCGGACCCCGCCGATCTCGCCGCGCAGTTTGCGGAAGTCAGCGGCAACAGCCGCATGGCCCAGGTGGCCCGCAGTCTCGAGGAAGCTCTCGAGATCGCCCAGAAGGCCATTAACCGCGAGGACCTCATCTGCATCACGGGTTCGTTTTATCTCGTGAGCGAGGCGAAAGCGCTTTTCGCAGGTCATCCTCATCGCGTGGAGTCCACGCCGACGGGTACGATCTAGGGCCCGGCGGGTGCGCCCGCATCTGCTGGTGGCTCACGCCCGCCAGCAGGAAAAGCACCGTCCACACCACCGCCATGATCCCCGGCAGGGCCACGCGCGTCACCGCTCCCGGTAAGACGAAAATCGCCGCCCCCAGATAGGCCCAGAAAAAAACGGCGACGGCCAGTGTCATCCACTTGGCACATGACGCGCTTAACGGGCGATCGTGTTGCAGGCCCAGGCCGAGCGCTGCCAGTGCCAGCCCGCCGACGAAGTTGATGACGACGCCGGCCATGGCCCAGTGCTGATGCGGCGCGGCGTCGGTTCGCAGCTCTACCACTTGACGATCTTGGTCGAGCGGTCGCACTTCGTCCTGTATCCGCCCGGCAAACGACCACCAGCAGCATGCGCCGAGTGCCAGCACCATGCCCACGCCCTGATAGATGAAACCGGTCGCGTGACAAAACGCCCGCGGCGACGGTCCGCTGGCAATCTCACTTTTTGTATTTGCTTCTGATGGCGGGGGATCATTCATCTCGAACACAGATTCCCATTAGAAAAGAAACGGATACCAGCAGTAAGCGTGCGACTCCAGCAGGCAGGATTACTTCAAGCCCGTGAGGAATCTGGTCAGCACCTCCGCAAACGCATCCGGCTGCTCGACCGGCATCATGTGTCCGGCGTCGGGGATGACCTCGAGCCGTGAGCCGGTGATCGCCGCATGCATATCGCGATGGACATCCGGCGGGGTGATCGTGTCGTGTTCGCCGACGACGATGAGCACGGGGCAGTCGATTTTCGACAGCGTCGGCGTGGAGTCGGGCCGAGCCGCCATGGCCCGCAGGGCAGCGGCAACGCCCATCGGCTGGGTGCGCGACATGATCTCGTGCCATTCGCTTCGCAGCGATGGGGCCGCGCCGGGGGCGAATAGCTTATCGATCATCGCATCGGCCACGACCCGGCTGCCACCCTTCTCGACGGCCTGCGCCGTTTCCTCTCGCTTGGTGCGGGCCTCCTGCGTATCCGCACCGGCGCGCGTATCCGCAAGTACCAGCGCGCTGACGCGCTGCCTATGTCGCCGGAAAAACTCGAACGCGATATACCCGCCCATGGACAACCCCACGAGCACGACCGGTCGCCGTTCACCGACGGCGTCAAGCACGGCGGCCAGATCATCCGCATAGCGCGCCATGTCCGCCGTCGGCGTCGCGCTGCTGCGGCCATGACCACGAAGATCAGGCACGATGCAGCGATATGCCGCCGAGATTCTCTCGACGGTCGGCTGCCACATTCGCCCGGAGAGCGGGAACCCGTGGACGAACATCAGCGGCGGCCCCTGTCCGCTGGCCTCGTAGTACAGTTCGCATCCTGCTGCGCGCGTCATCATGAAAGCACCTCGTAGACCCCGCAATACAACAGCCGCACCGTTGAGCAATGCGTGAGAACAGCGGTCGTCACTTGCTATCGCGCTTGGCCTGATTGCGGCGCCCGCGCGAGGAAACGTGGGCGTGGATCTTCGTGAAGTTGGCGTTGACCTGTCGCCCTCTGGCTCGCATAGCGCGAGTCCGCTCCGCCTTTTGTCGCAGCGGCTTACCGGTGGTCGTTGCAGCCGCGATGGCCACTACCACGGACGGTTTTCGTGCGTACCTGGTCACGATCGCTGTTGCCTCAGGTTTGCCGGTGGCCGGCTCCGTCACCTTCGCGCCGCGCTTGCGTGCGGACGCGGTCTTCTTCGTCGCGAGCACGCGGGCCTGCTCCTGCCGGTGAAGCTCCTTCAGGCGCTGCTCGAAACGCAACAGTGCCGCGGCGAAGAGTTCCTGCTTCCGGATCGTGTTCGCGTTGCTGATGACCCGGCCGACCTTCCGCGAGCGACCCTTGCCCCGCGTCTTTCGTTGCTGCGCGTGGGATAGGTCGCGAAACTTGTCACGCAGCTTCCGCGCGCGCGTGATTTTCGCCCGGAGCTGCGATTCGGTCAGCACTTCGATCCGTTTATGCGTACTCTGGTAAAGAAGCTGCCATTCCGCCGTCGTGCAGATGGCCTTGGCTTTTGAGAGATTACCGAGCATGGTCGCCTCCTGGGATTAAGCAGACATCGGGAATCCGCAGGTGCCCGATGGTGCGGGTCGACGATGTCATGATCACGTTGCGGAAGGGCAGAATATCACGGACCGCGATCAGCGGCAACTTGCGCGATGCGGATGGCCGCTGCGAGGCGATCGACGATCGCTATCTTCCCAGTGCCTCCTCGACCAGATCGGCGGCTTGATCAGCGCAGCCCCACGAAAGCGTCACACCGGCGCGGCCGTGACCGTAGTTATGCACGATCCACCGATGATCGCCCAGCCGTTCGCATTCAAGTCGTACGGCTTCGTCGGAGTCGCCGACGCAGCGCGAGGGCCGAAGCCCGGCCAGCGTCCGAAGCGGCCGTTCAGCGAAGTCCGCCGGTGCTTGGTATCCACAGGCGACGAGCATCGCGCGGCAGCGCTCCACGATTGCCGCAAGATCGGCTTCCTGCGGCATCTCGCACCATGCATCGAGTTCATACGTCCCGCCCAGGACTGTGTAATCTTCAAATGGAAACACGTAAGTGGCCGTCGCGCCGCGGCTTTCTTCGACGATGCACTCATCCAGCCCGGCAATCGGTGCAACGTGCAGCAATTGCCCCCGCCTCGGCCGCATCGCTCGATCCATTACCAGCTCACCGGCCCCCAGACCCGAGCAGTTGACAATGACGCGATGACCAAGATCGAATAACGCATCGAGTCGTACGAGCTCGCCGGGAACGATCCTGCCGCCCAGCGACTCAACGAATCGTCGAGTCAGCCAGGGCATGTAGCGCCGCATGTCCATCTTCGGGACGACGGCCCTGACCGAATCTCCATAGCGGGGGAAGAGTTCTCCAGACCGCTCATAGTCCTGCACAAACTCCGACCACCATGGATGCTGCTCAAGCGGTGCGAAGAACAACTCGCGAAGGGTGGTCAGGGATACGCCGCAGGATGCGTCGCTTTGTTCCGCCAGTTCGACGAACGTGCGGTAGGAAGCTTGCGTCCATCGCGCGGCGGCGGGGTGGCCGTCTATGCGGAAGGGGCTGAACACAGCGCCAGCGCGGTCAGATGTGGTATTGGGCGTTTGCTTTTCCGCATAGATCGCGACGGAGTGCCCTCGCTCGCGCAGTCGGATCGCACAGGACAAACCGACGACCCCGGCGCCGACAACGGCAATTTCATGTGTGGACATCAGGAACTTCTTCGCGCCGAGTCGCTGATTTCATTAAGTGCACTCCGATGGATGAACCAAGTCGTCAGCCCAGCGGAAGCTCACGGATTGCAATCCGCGGGCTTTGTGTGATGCCTTCGCAGGCAGTTATTACAGACAGCGAAGGAAGGCCGTCAGGTCCTTTTTCTCCGCCTCCGAAAGCTTTGTTTCGAGGACGATGTTGAAGAACTCCACCGTGTCCTCCAACGTCAGCAGACGGCCGTCGTGGAGGTAGGGCGGAGAGTCTTTGATGCCGCGAAGCGGGAAGGTCTTGATCGGACCATCTGCCGAAGCCATGCGACCGTTGATCATTCTCGGTTTGAAGAATCGTTCCACGCGCAGATTGTGCATCAGATTGTCCGTGTAGTAGGGGGCCGGGTGGCATATGGAGCACTGCGCCTTGCCGAAGAAAAGCTCCTGCCCACGCATCTCGGAATCGGTCGCCTGCATCGGGTCCAGCTTTCCGAAAATGTCCAGCTTCGGCGCCGGTGGGAAATCGAGCAGGGCTTGAAACTCCGCCATGGCGTGAACCTGGCTGCCGCGATCGAGAACATTCACACCCTTCTTAGTGGCGATGACCGGGTCGCCGTCGAAGTAGGCGGCGCGCTGCTCGAATTCGGTGAAGTCCTCGACGGACTTCAGCGCGCGCTGCGAGCCGAACAATCGCTGCACGTTCACACCGCGTAGCGGCGGCGTATCGATGCGATGACGAAATTCCTGCGGGCGGATGTCGCCGACAAGGTGTGTTGCGGCATTGGTGTGCCCGTTGACGTGACAGTCGAAGCAGGTGACGCCCCGGCTCGGTTTCTCGCTCCTTCGATCGTCCGTCTGATTGAATTGTTGCTGCGGAAACGGCGTCACCAGGAGCCGAAGCCCTTCGAGCTGCTTGGGATTCAGCAGTCCGGCGAAGACCTCATAGTAATTGTCGATGGTGACCAGCTTTCCCTGGGAAACGTCGCCCAGGTCCGGTCGAGTCGTCAGGAAGATGGCCGGAGGAAACTCAGGCAGGAAGTGATCCGGAAGGTCATAATCCAGGTCGAAGCGCGTCAGGTCGCGGCCTTCCTGCTTCTTAATCTCATCGATGTGAAATTTTGGAAACAACATGCCGCCTTCCGAGTGGTTTGGATGCGGCAGTGGGAGAAAACCCGCCGGCCAGAGATCCTTGTCGCGAATCTCCTCCGGACTCATCGAAGCAAGTTGCTGCCAGGTCATACCCTTCGGCAGCTTCGCCCGCGGCCCTTCTTGAACGGCTTTGCCGCGAGACATGGTAACATCCCGCGCGGGTCGATTGGAAAGGTCGTAACGCTCTGCGAGCAATTCGTTGTGGCGTTTTGCGACTGCCGGCTTCTGCGATTTCATTCGTGCCATCACATCAGCCGTGCTCTCCGTCGAATCCACGGGAGCATAGCTGGATCGCTTCTCTTCTGACTTCGCCGTTATCGCCAGTACGGAGATTGCCACCGCAATCGCACCGGTCGACACAAACCGTAATCGTTTGATTGTCCAGATGTGTTGCATAGGAATGCCTCCTGTAAGAATGTAATAGAGTCGGCACACGTCACATGAACCGCCCATGCGGCGGTGAAAACGAATCTTACCGCATGGCGCGACTGACGAGTAGGGGCGACGGTCATGGATCAACGACTCAGGCCGGATGGAGAAAGGAAAGATGCAGCTCAGCGTGGCGAAGGTGTCCCTTGATCCATTCATCATGGGTCATGGGGCCGAAGAGGATGTTCGGAATCGACGGCGGCCCCTTCTCCAGTCGCGCCCACGCCTTCTTGAACCGCGCGAGCGCTTCGTCGAGCGGGAGTGCTTCCGTCGCCAGGGTGCCGCCAGCTACCTTCGGTATCTTCACACCGGCCTTGAGCGGCCCACGAAGAAACCGCTTCTTCATGAAGCGCAGGATGACCTTGATGAACCAGGGGGGTCGCAGTGGATTGCCGTCATAGGAATAATCCACCCATGCGGCGAGGTGCCAGAGTACCTGACCCGTTGTCCAATTTCCGCATCGGCGCAGCGTACCGGCACGATCGGCCGCGACAACTCGATCGACATCGGCCATCATCTCCGCGGGGGTCTTGAAGCGCAGTTTGCGGCGGTCCGTGACCTTCGCTGTATCGATCACGCTTGCAAGCTCCTTCGTATCCTGTGCACTGGAACACGACCATCAAGTCGTGGCCGAGTGCACAAAGACCGGTCAGGCCTCGGCCTTCTCCATCTTCTTGCGTCCAAGCACCAGTGCGATGGCCAGGCCCACGAGGAACCAACCGACCGTCTGCTCGATGAAGGAGGCCGCGGCAAAGCCCCCGGTAAAGCCGTACCAGTTCCAGTACGATACGTCGATCGAGAGCCAGGCAACCAGACCGATCATCGTACTGTAAATCGCACGCAGCGCCACCGAACCGACGCGAGACAGCAGGATCGCGACGAAGAGCGCCGCCAGCACATTGCTGAGGAACTCGGTGCCGAGCTGTGATGTGGTCATCATCTCCCCGCCTTCCGGGTTGTAGATCAACATGCCGCGCGGGCCGACGCGGTGCTTCTCGACGAGGGCTGCCTCTTCCTCTTTTGACAGCTTGCCCTCCGGCCAGCCGGGAAAGACGTACACCCCGCGCTCCGAGAGCGAGTAGCGCAGCGCAGGCATGATCAGCTCCTCGCCGGGCAGACCTCGAATCGCCATTCGATCAAGCTGTAGCACCATGTGGGCCGCTGCACCCCAGAAAAACATCACCAGACCGCCGACGAAACCTGCGGCAAGGATTCTGCCACTGCTCATGATGTGTCTCCTTCCGGTGGAAGTGCCATCGATGCGCGGCGTCGCAAACATGCAGTGTTCACGATGCCCGGCCACGAACGCGGCCGATTCTAACGAGAGAGAGTTCGAAATCCACCGAGAATTATTTTTTACTGTCGCTCTGAAATGCACACGGATCGTTCGCGCTTCAGTCCTGACACGAAGTGCCGCACAACATGGATCGACGGGCTCTCAGACAGGAAGAGAAAGCATGCTCTCCGGCATCCTGACGGTCACCGCGCGGCCGCGAGCGCATGTCGCACCCTCTGCCGAGACGTCGATCTCCACGACGACTTTCTTTTCTTTGACTTCGACGATCCTCCCGCGGGCAACGAGCGGCACGCCCATCGGCGTCGGCCGCAGGTATTCGACGTGCAGCGAGGCAGTGACGAAGCGCAGGGCCGGCTCCGTGCCCGGCTCGCGCCCGGCCGCGCGATACGCCGCCAGCGCCGCCGAGCCGGTGCCGTGACAATCGATCAGCGATGCGATGAAGCCGCCGTAGACGTAGCCCGGTATGGCCGTGTGGTAATCGCGCGGCGTGATCGTCGCCACGGTCTCTTCACCATCCCACGCGCTGCGAATGTGCAGCCCCTGCTCATTGAACCGCCCGCAGCCGTAGCAATGGGCGAGATCGTCGGGGTAGTGGTCTTGGATTGCATCCCCTGACATCTAGAACTCCTTGAATCAGTCGCTAGCGTGTTCAATCGCTACACCCACCTGCACATACTCCCGTTGCACGCGCTTCGCCTCTTCGTCGTCTTCCACGATGTCGCTGTGACATGCGTGCTTCTTTCCGCGGTGGGCGAGGAACTCAATCTGCTCCTGCGTCAGGCCCGGGCTTTTGGCGGCTTTCTTCTCGGGGACGAATCCTTCCGCCTTGCCGCTGGCCCAATCGGTGATCTCCTTGCTGATCCGCATGCTGCACCAGTCGTGGCCGCACATCGCGCAGAAGTCCGTGTCTACGTCGAGGTCTTCGTCGTGCAAGGCCCGCGCAGTCTCGCCGTCGAAGGCGATCTCGAACTGCTTGGGCCAGTTCAGCGCCGCCCGGGCACGGCTCATGTCGTCGTCCCATTGCCGCACGCCGGCGATGCCACGGGCAATATCCCCAGCGTGCGCCGCGATCTTGTATGCAATGCAGCCCTGCTTCACGTCGTCGGCCTTCGGCAGGCCCACGTGTTCCTTCGGCGTGACGTAGCAGAGCATGGCCGCGCCGGCCCGCGCCGCCTCGGTCGCGCCGATGCAGCTCGTGATGTGGTCGTAACCGGGGAAGACGTCCGTTACCAGCGGGCCGAGCACGTAAAACGGAGCGTCGTCGCAGATGCGCTGCTCGATCTGCATGTTCCACGCGATCTCGTGCAGCGGCACATGGCCCGGCCCTTCGACCATCGTCTGCACGCCTATCTCGCGGGCGCGATGCACCAACTCGCCCAGCGCCTCCAGCTCCGCGATCTGTGCCGCGTCGCCGGCATCGGCCAGACAGCCGGGCCGCACGCCGTCGCCGAGCGAGTAGGTCACGTCGTACTCCGCCATGATCGCGCTGATCTCGTCGAAGAGCGTGTACATGGGGTTTTCCTTGTTGTGGTAGATCATCCACTTGGCCAGAATCGACCCGCCGCGGGAGACGAGCCCGGTGATGCGCTTCTTGATGAGGTGCAGATTGTCCTTCTTCACACCGGCGTGGATGGTGAAGTAATCAACGCCCTGCTGGGCTTGCTGCTCGACCTCGCGCAGGATGTCGTCGTAGGTCAGTTCTTCGATGTTGCGACCGATGATCATCGAGTAGATCGGCACGGTGCCGATGGGGATCGTGCTGTGGTCGATGATCGCCTGTCGGCACTCGACAAGGTTGCCGCCGGTGGAGAGGTCCATCAGCGTGTCGGCGCCGTACTTCTGCGCCCACATGAGCTTTTCGACCTCGAGCTTCGTGTCGCTCGCGACGGGCGATGCGCCGATGTTGGCGTTGATCTTGGTGGTGATCATCCGCCCGATGCCGGTGGGGTCGAGCCGCTTCGGCGCGCGCTGCCCGCGGCAGTACCCGGGGTCGTTGATAATCTTCCAGCGTTCGCCGACGGTCTGGTTGACCCAGAAGGAATTGCGGATTTCGGAGTGCGGAATGGGGATTTGAGTACTTGGCGCCGCCCCCGCGGAGCCGGCGAGGTGCCGCACATTCGCCGGTATCACCAGCCGTCCGCGCGCGACCTCATCGCGAATAAACTCAGGCGTCACGCATTCCCGCTGGGCGACGCGTACCATCTCCGGTGTAATGATGCCCTTTCGGGCTGATTGCAACTGGGTCATTTGTCACCTCGTAGGGTGGGCACTGCCCACCCGAATTCTCCTCCGCCCCTGCAGGGCGGTTAGATTCCTAATCCTTTCCACGGACTTGCGCCCGTGGCTACGATCCTCGCGCCCCTTCGCGGCGAGTACATATTGCAGCTACGCTCCATGCTCCTCATGGCGGCGAACAGTACCCCAAGCGCAGATGGACCGGCCACGTCACGACGCGGCGGCGTTCTCCTTCGCCGTGCGAATCGGCCGAATCATTCCATGCCGCCTTCAAATCATTCGTCATCTCCTCCACCGGGTCCGTGCCGCGATCTTTCCGATACAACTGCACGGCTGACCAGGATGCCAGGTAATCCAGATATTCAGCCAGCGTCCATTCCGCGCGGCATGCAAACCGCGGTGTCGGACGGATCTCCTCAAAGGGAAACGCAATCGTCTCGTATTGCTCGTCGATGTACCGCCGGCCGGCCTCCCAATAGGATCCGACCACGTCGTGATAGAATCGGTCGCACAGTGCGTCGATCCGTTCGCTCACGCGCGACAGGGCGTAACACCACGCCGCGATTACGCCGCCGGGCCGCAATACGCGCCGCACGTTCGAATAAAACGCCTCCAGCGGCAGCCAGTGGAGTGCCTGCGCCACGGTCACGAGATCTACGCTGCCATCCTCGATTCCGTCTCCGTCCGCGGCCATCGCGCGATATTCAATCCGATCGTGCGGCGTCGCGTGGGCGAGCTGCGCCTCGCTGGCGTCCGTGGCGATCACGCGGTCAAAATGCTCGGTCAAACCAACCGCCGCCTGGCCGCTGCCGGTTGCACAGTCCCACGCCAGGCGCCGCTCACCGCACAACTCCGCGAGATATGCAAACAACTCCGCCGGATACCCCGGCCGTGATCGGGCATAACACGCCGCATGGCCGGAAAACAAATCCTGAAAGACCACCTTCTCGCTGCTCACGGTCTTGCCGCCTCGACCTTGCTCATCGACGCCTTGCGTCTCGCCGCGCCGTCGGCGTCCATCCGTGAAACCGGCAAGTTCAACACGGAAAGGTACTGCTTCCACGGACCCACGGCCTTGTCGTACTGCGCCGCCATGCATCGGGCGATCTGGGCGACGTGATTCAGATCGTGCGCCACCCACGTGGCCAGCAGTTGTTCCAGCGTCACCTCACCCAAGGCCGGGTGGATGCCCTTTTTGGCAAGCTGCTCGTCCGTCGGGTGTAATTCCGCAAGCGCATCGACGTTCGCCTTGCGCAGGCGCTCGAACTCATCGAGAAGCTGGTCGATTGTTCTGCCGCGGCTTTCTTCGAATTGTGCGTATCGATCGTACTTATCGAACGGTCGCGATGTCCCATGCTCCAGAATGATCCGTGTTCGTGCGAGCCAGTCCGTTTTCTCGCCGGTGATCAGATGTCCGACCACGTCGAAGGGACTGAATGTATCCTCGCCGTAGTTGTTGTGGATCCACTCATCACCGAGACCTGCCAACATCGCCCGCAGGACTTCGGGCGTGCGTCGCAGAATATCTACGGCCTGATCGAGGTGGTACTTCATCTGTGCGGAGACTCCACTTCAGGCGCGGCGGCGTGATCTCGCGGTACAGTCGTCGCGCATCGGAAAGCGGTTGCCTTTGTCGTTGGCTGGAGCCGAGGAGTTTCGCGGAAGTTTTTGCAATGGGAGGTCGGCATGCGCCCGCTTCCCTACGCACCTCGTTCCGCCACGGCGGACATCGGTGATCAGGTTCCAAGGGTTCCGGCTCGCCGGCCGGCTCTCAGTCCGCCTTATCACGGACACCCCTAGCGAACAGTGGAATCGTAGTCCTTCGGCACGTGTATCGCAATGACCTGTGATCTACTGCCCACACACCGGCCCGAATCACGTCAGAGCGGCCGGCTTTCCTCCGCGAACGCATCCTGTGAATGCTCATCCTGCTCGTACCGCGCATCCGGCGGACAAGCTGCATCGCTCGCCGGTGCAAGCCGCCATGCCTCCGCCGTTTCTTCCGGGTCGAAGTTCGCCGGATCGTCCAGTTCGGGAATGTTCGTGAACGCAATCCGCGTCGGCGCACTACCGAGAACCTGATGAATCGTTCCCAGATGCACCGTTTCCCGCCCGTAGCGGGCGTTGATCCGGTCCATCGTTCGTGACAGGCCGATGAGTTTCTGCTCAGCGGGAAAGAGCGGAAGCGTCGCACCTTCGGCGGCCAGCAGTCGGCTGAGCACCAGACCAACCTTGAGCGGCACGCCTCTCACATCGCGCCGCGCCCAGATCGTGGAGAAGGCCCCCAACAGGGACGCCGTGTCCTGGCAGGGGGTCATCGCCGTGCCGTCCTGCCAGAAGCCGCCCTGTAGAAAAATGACGTAGACATCCAGCCGCCCGGCGGCATAGCCCAGCCGCCGCATCCGACCGGCCGCCTTGCACAACAGGCGAGCCAGTACCGCATGCGCCGCCGGCTCGCTGCGATACTCCGGCGACAATACGTGCGAATGGCCGACCGTCCGTCTGCGCGTCGGCAGACCGGGCAGATCGTGCCCATGCAGCGAATACCAGAAACGCCGCCCGACGACGCTGCCCCAGAGCCGCTCCATGTCTTTCTCCGACATCGTGCAGAGCTGCCGGACACTGTCCACGCCCTGGCGCTGCAGCCGACGGAGCATGCGCGGGCCGATACCGGGCAGATCGTCGAGCTTCAGTCCGTGCAGCTTGAGAGGCAGGTCTTCCAGCCGCACGATGGTCAGGCCGTCGGGCTTTTCCATGTCGGCGGCAACCTTGGCCAGAAAACAGTTCGGCCCGATGCCGACGGAGCATCGCAGGTACTCTCCGACGTCGCATCGGATGCGCTCCTTGATCCGACTACCGAGAACCGCCGCCGTCTCAGGCGAATTCTGATTGGCCATGAGTCGACAGGAGACTTCATCGATCGAATGCACCGCCGCGACCGGCATGACCCGCTCGACCGCCTCGCGGATCGCGTGATGCACGCGGACATAGACATGATGCCGCCCGACGGCGAAGTGCAGTTTCGGGCACAGTCGCCGGGCCTCGCGCACCATCGTGCCGGTCTTCACTCCGAAGCGCTTGGCCTCGTAACTGGCGGCGATGCAACAGGTCGAGTCGGTCATCACCGGCACCACCGCCACCGGTCGTCCGCGCAGCTCGGGCCGCATTTGCTGCTCCACCGAGGCGAAGTAGGCGTTCATATCGACGAACAGATATCTCAGACTCATGCCTCGATCCCTTCCGCGCGAAGCGTCGTCGTCAGTCGCTTTCACAGCAATACCTAACTATACCCTAACTTTTCAGCGGGGCAATGATCAAGGCAAAAAAGCCGGTCGGTAAACTGTGAGCGCTCAATCACGCTGGAAGGGCGATTCTCATTCGACCGATGTACCCCGTCAGATGGGAGGCAGGGGGGTCAGGAAGGCAGCCGGCAGATTTCAACGGCCATGTGGGCGTCTGCGCGGGACATGCCTGTGCCGCGACGCAGCAGGCGCGCGGCCTTGCGTGCGAGTCCCTTGTCGATCAGTTCTTTCACCTCGTCCGGTAGTTGGGTGCTGAGCGTAACGCTCCAGTGCGAGAGAACGGCGTCGAGCTTGTCGGCGAGCCGCCCCTTGTGACTGATCTCGTCGTACGCTTCTTTAAGGCCGATGCTTGACAAGCGCGCGTGGGTTCGCATGGCGCTGAAGGTGCGCCCGGCGCGAACCAGCCGCGCAACCTCCGAAGGCAGCGGCGACGGATCGGGAAGCCGGAGGTGATCGAGAATCGCGTCGATTCGGCGTTCGAGTTGCCAGTGGTCGTAGCGCTGACGGCTGCGCAGCCATCCAAAGAAGAAGCCCAGAACCGTCCGAACCAGAACGACAAACAGCCAGATCAGGTACATGTTCTCGTATCGGCAGCTGGCGGCCGTTGCGTTGTGTTAAAGCTCATGCCGGCATCGGACCGGAATCGACCACCTCTTTCGCGATCGTCAGGTTCAGGCCCGCGTCCTGGCGCAGATGCTTGATCGCCTCGACCCCGTGACTCACGATCGCAAGGTAGCAATTGGCACGCGCCAGGTATCAGAAACGAGCGCGGCCAGCCGATCACTCATCCTGAAAAGCCCGGAGCATCCAGGCCATCTTCTCATGGGATTCCATCAGCCCGGTCAGAAAGTCGTTCGTTCCGGCATCGCCGAACTTCTCATCACAGGCCGTCACGTCCGTGCGAAGCTGCCGGATGATCGCCTCGTGATCCGCCACCAAGTGCGCGACCATCGATCGGGCATTGGGAAACTCACCCGGCGCCTCTTTGAGACGGGTCAGCTTGAGAAATTCCGTCATCGTCCCCGGCGATTTGCCGCCCAGCGAGCGAATCCGCTCGGCGATCTCGTCGATCGATTCCTCGATCTGATCGTATTGCGACTCGAAAAACTTGTGCAGGTCGTTGAACTGCGGTCCGGTGACGTTCCAGTGATAGTTACGCGTCTTGACGTACAGCACGTGTTCATCCGCGAGCAGGGCGGAGAGCACCTGAATCACACCCGATCGATTCTGGTCCGACAATCCAATGTTCATTTTCATGGGGCTGGCTCCTTGTAAGTAAGACATGCAGGAGCATAGTCCGCGCCGCAGACTGTGGCTACGAATACTGGAACTCTATTGTCCGTAATAAAGTACGACCGCCCGAGTGCGATTCGGCGATTGTCCTGCACTGCCGGGGATTGCTTCGGTGGGGCGGGGCGCGCTGTCGTGAGAACTACGCAGGCCGTACGACGGTCTCGGCCGGCTGCCGCACCCACATCATGTAGTCCACTTCGACAACCGCGCCGCCGAGTCGCCGGATCATGTTTACCGCCTGGGCCCGATGGTGCGTCGAGTGCACGATGGCCTGCACCATCATGTCGCCAAGCGTCGCCTTGAAGAGACTGCCCTTCGAATCGCGGTACGCCACCATATTCTCGGCGTCTGCTGCCTTCAAGGTAGCCATGAATCGTGATCGCTGCAACCAGGTCGCGCGAAACCGCGCGTGGATCGTCTCCACCGTGGCCTTTTCCGTTTCGTCCGGCCAGGGGGTTTCGGTGAACCCTTGCCAGCGATGCAGCCAGACGTCCTCCCCGGCGTGCAAGTGCAGGAGTGTCTTTCGCAACGATCCTCGCCCCATGTCGAACGAGCGGTCGAGCGATTCCTCCGTCAGCGATGCTGCCGCGCGGAGGATTTCCTCATTGGCCCAGTCGCTGTAGCGATAGAAGATTTGCAGGGTGTCCAGATGCAGCAAGGTCGATGCCTCGATCGGCGCTCCGATCCGGAGCGCTTGTCTAGCGGGCATTCTGCTGCAGGTAAAGAAGGGTGTCCACGGCCGAGGCCAGCAACGGGCTCTGCTCACGCTTCTCTACTGCTTCTTTAAGAAGGTTGTACGCGAGCATTTGCTGTTGGAAGCTGGCCTCGCGATCCTCGGCTATCAGTGCCGCGTGCAGCAGATGGCATGCCGCCTGGCCAATCTGGGCCTGCCAGACATAGTTCTTCCCGCTGGCAGTCGTGTTGTCAGGGAAGCGAACGTTGATTCGACCGATCAACGTAGCGGCCTGCTCAAAGGACTTCACGGCCTCCGAGAGATAATTAACCGCCTCCGTCTGCAACGCATCTACATCAACCGGCGCCCCCGATCCATCAATAGAAACCGCGCGTCCGAGCCGTGCAAGTAATTCCTTCTGGGAGCGGGCGGCCTGCAGCTGCTCATGCCGCGCCAACGCAGCGTTGTAGGCGATCTGTCCGGCGATCGTGTGAACGTAGGCCTCGGTTTCAGTGTCCTGGCTGATGCGCTGGAGCCGTTCATCGACCTTTTCTCCGGAGCGGGCGGCAGCGCCGGCATCGCTGGCCCGCTTCTTGGCCGCCGCGACGGCACTGCGCGCCGCGTTGTTCGCATCCTTCAGTAGCTTGATGGACTCCTCCGTGGACTTGTCCGCCGTGGCCACGAGTTTGGATGCCTGCTCCAGCAATTCCCGCAGGTTTGCCGATTCTGACTGAATCTGCTTGGAAAGACTGGTTGCTTCATCTTTCAATCGGCCGGCGAGTTCATCAAGGGCAGCCAACTCCTTCGTCGCGCCCTCCTGCAAGCTGCGCATGGTCTCGGCCTGCTCCTGAAACTGTTCCAGGCGAAATCGCAGGGTTTCCAGACCTGGATCAATCATTCCGTCCTCGTACTGCGGCACCGTCGGCTCGGGTCCTTCCTGCGCGACTTCGCGAGCCCCTCGCAGCGTTCCGTGGACCAGCGCTGCAGCTTTCGACTCCGCCTCGCGCGCGCTGCGTGAGAGCTCCTCGTAGCGGCTGCGATAGGCCTCGAAGCTCATGCGCGACGAATCCAGGGCCTGGAGCTGCTCTTTCGCTGCGGCTGCCGCTGACTCGAGCTGAGCCAGCTCCTGCTCGCGCGATTGAATCAGGGTACTGAGTTGACCGATGATCTGCTGAAGCTGGGCGTTGCCGGCCTTTGCCCTTTCGAGTCCCGCCGTGACATTCTCCATCCGCGGTTTCGGATCCTGGAGCGCCAGCGCTTCGAGACGGCTTCCGAGGTATTCGATTGCACTGGTCTGTTTCTCGGCGGCGGCCCACAGCAGCGCGGCCTGCGATCGCTCGAACGTCGCTTTGTCCATTTCCATGCGCGCCTTGGTCAGGAGGAAAATGGCGCGAACGCGATTGGCGTCCAGATGGTTTGCTGCGGAGAGCCCGTCCGCACTGGCGGCACGGAGGGCGTTCATCGCCGATTCAGCTCGTCGCAGAATCTGCTCGGGCATCTTGAGCCGTGTGGCCGCCTGTTGCACGACGGCCTCCGCATTGACAGGGCCACGCAAGGATGCACCACGATCTGCGATGACCGTGCCGCGCTGCGTATCGCGCTGAGAAACCGAAGTCAGGGCACCGCTTGCCTTCTCCAGGTCACGCAGGGCGGGGCCTTCGAAGAGATCCGGCTGACTGCGGCCGATCGGACCAACCGTCGCCGGGTCCAACCCTTTTGGATCGGCACCGGCGTACATGTAGGCAATCAGCGCCAGTTCATGGTCGAGATTGGCAATCGCCCGGCGTACGACTTCCGCATCATCCGACACGGCTGCATCGAGGGCCCGCTCCGGTCCACGAAGCATCCCGAGATAAAAGGGAGTGCCCGCCAGTGCGAGTACGAGGACCAGCGCCAGACTCAGACCAATGATGCCGCCAGCTTTACCGCCCACGATCGCTATACCTCGCAATGGTCATCGGCTCACTTGCCGGCTTGATGCAGGGCCCGATATCCCCCCGGGCAGGCGTGCAAACAACACGTTGTGGATGTCATATTAATAATGCCGGCCGGACAAAGTCAAACGCCGGGCCGGGCAGGGGAGGAGCGGGCGAATCGAGGATCAGCGCAGGACTCTTTTACCGGTCGGCGGAGTGCCTTCGATGTGCTTGAGGGCTTCACGCAGCGCCGTGGGGGACCAGCTGATCACCACGTAGCCGTCCGTCACCTTCAAGGCAGGTCCCAGGATGCCGGCCTGCAAGTACCATACATGATCTTCGTCGCGGAGCACCTTTACCCGCACAAGGACCGTCTTGTTGCGCTCCGCCCGTTCGTCCAGATACTGACTCCAGGCATCGAGCAGCGCGTCAATCGCCATCCGCACGGCGCGCGGGTCGTTGATTTCGATGGCCAGCGTTAACGCGAATGGTATCTTCAGCGGGTGCTCCGGATATTCGAAGATCACGACATTGTTGCCGAAGTGATCGATCAGACTCCCGCTGATGTCGATTCCCTTCTCCTGCTCCAGCCGTTCCCAGGCCGTCTGCCATTTGCGTACATTTGTTTCCGACTGCGAAGCAATCCAGGCGCGCGGAACGTTGTCCACCAGCCACCGCGTCGGTACCTGGAGGATGGCCATCCGCTTCGCATCCTTCGGAACGATGCTCAGATGGCGCGGCGCATAATCGGCCGGATCGCTGTAACTCCGCAGCATATCCTGCCCCTCGCTGCGATAGCAGCGCCGCAGGGTCAGGGCTCGCCCGTCGGTACCGATGGACCACAGATCATGCGTCATGCGCTCCGCCTGCAGGGCTGCGACCACCCGGCGAACGCGATGATCCGCCACATCATCGAGCCGGTTGCGAAGCCGCAGGAAACCGATGAACCAATGGGCAAGAGAATCGGCGGCACCGGTTCGCTCGACGGCCGAGCGGTACCACTCATCCGAGGACATGGCCGGCGACTTGCCCCGAGCCGATGCCACGATCCGCTCGAAGGCACCTTCACCAAAGGTGACCACGAAGTACGAATCGACCCGACCCCATTCCCAGACGGCCCATGCAGCCATACGTTCGTCGGTCAACCGTTGATAGGCGACGCCGGAAACCTCGTGCCGCGAAAGCCGGGCCACTTCGCGATTTGTATATCGCCCCATGATGCGGTTGAGCTGCTCGAGCACAAGGCCGGATTCGCTGTCTGTGCGAAAGATCAGAGCTGCCTGCAGCCGATTCAGCCGCAGAATCTTGCTCGGTTGCTGCCCGGATTCGCCATCATCATCATCTGCAGGATCGACGAGCTTGGCGGAGACATCGAGCAACGCCATGGCATGTTCAAACTGACCCAGCAGCGGCAGGGCTGCCACGATGTCGGCATAGACCTGGCCTTCGCCCGGTATCATTCCCGCCGCATTGAGCATGCCGACCACGGCCGTTACCGAGACCACAAAGGGAACTTCCGCCGGAGCCGTGGTCGCAGGGCCGGAGGACGGACTGAGAAACCGGTACGGCTTGGCCACATAGACGACCATCGAATCGGCCGGGATCAGCTCTGTAATCGGTCCGGCCAAAAGGGGGTCTGCCAGCCAGGAGAAGCACGCGCAGCACACCAGGAAGCCGACGATGCCGGTCAATCTCGATTCTCGCGTTGGCTGCATCTTCTTGGAACCGCCCAGGTTCAACATGTTCATGGATTGGCTCAACCGCAGGCAGTCGAAACGCTCAGGCGTAAGACCGCTTTCTGCCCGATGGCTTTATTCAACGTGGAGTATACGTTGCCCTCACGGCAGCGACAATCCGCAGCCGATTCGAAGACATGCAGTATGAAAGGGGCTTTCATTCAGAAGAATCGTCGCCAAGTCGCAGACCGCGAACCAGCGCTTCCAGATCCTCCGGGTTCGGACGGTCCTGTACGCGTGCCGATTGCCGCTTCCAGAGTATCTGACGGTCGCGAGCGACGAGAACATGCGCTGGCAGCGCGACATCCTTCTTGCCCGGGCCGCCGCCCTCATGGAGCAAGCCGTACTTTCGGAGGATGTCTCCCGACTCATCTGCAAGAATGCTGAAGCCCAGCTTACGATTTTGAACGACCTCGCGAGACCGGGAAGGGGGGTCCACGCTCACAGCCAGCACACGCCCGCCGCGCCGCTGAAGCTCTTCATTCACTGCCCGGAGCCCGACGAGCTCCGTCACACAGCTCACTCACCAGTAACCACGGTAGAACACCAGCAGTGCGGGGCCCGAAGCAACCACTTCATCCAGCGACACCGCGCGGCCTTCTTCGTCGGGAAGGGTGAACGCTGGTGCGATCGTCAGCGACTCGAACGTTTGCGACGGCGGCAGCTTGAGCCCCCAGAAGAAGATGTACGCAAAGAGGATGGTCAACAGGGGGGATAACAGGCCAATGCCGCGAATCGCAAGCCGGTGATCTCGAGCGACGGCACGGATTCCCAGCATGGAACCCAGAAACATCAGCACGAAAGCCGGGGCTCCCGATGCGCGTATCCATGAATTGGCCATCAGGGCCATGTAGAGCATCGGGCCCCCGATTGTCAGCAGGAGACCGAGGATTGAGATGCCCAGGGCTTGTCGTTGTTTCGGTCGGCCCGACGTCTGCGCCACATAATCCCGAGGCGTAGTGCTCATGCATGCCATCATACTCAGCCGTTTCAGCACGTGCAATCGAGTTCGTCGGGCGGAAGGGGTTGTCTCGCCGCCGGAAATTTGTTTCGCGCAGCAGATCGTGGATGTGGGAATTTACAGAAGAATGTAATTAGCGAATTAGCTTGAAGTGTGAATTTATTGCAGAAGCCGACCGCATCCGTCCGACCGTATCTGAAAGGGAGCTAACGTGTATTTGGGGTAACGGCTATGAAAAGCAGACACCGCAAGGAACAGACCCATACGAGCAACGTACTGGTTTCTCGAATCGGCAGAAATTGCCGAAAGACTCGGCGGGGGGGTCGCATCTCCGCAAATCGAGCCGGCGACGCGCATCTGATCCAGCAGATCTTCCCGATGCTGTCAGGCAGGACCTCGCGCTACGGCGTCGGCATCTGCGTTGCGAGTTGTCGCCGTCTCGGCGATCAGGTCGATTGGTCCGTGTCGCAGCTCGTCAGGCACGCAGCCAGACCCGGGGAGCGACCGACTGGCGCATTCTTCGAATCGGCGGATTGTGTCGAGGTCGCGCGAATGGTCGGCGGACTGGCTCATGCCGATCGCCTGCGAATCGCCCAGGCCTTGGCCTGCGGTGCTGTTTCACACCACGATCTTGAGCAGGCCATCAAGCTCAAGACGGGCCCTCTGTACCACCATCTGCGCGTATTGGAGCGGGCCGGCGTCCTGCAAATTCGCGGACGAAACGAATACGTCCTCTCGCAGGCCGGAAGACTCATGCTCATGGCCGTCACGGTACTCACGGCACAGGGCACAACCCGGCAGGGTCATGTGCATCCACCGCGAAAAGCACGTACAGCGACTCGGAAGAGCGTTCGAAGAGCCGCATCCTCGGGCATAGCGGCTTGAGTACGCCTGATCCATGAGGGCAATTCGCCCGCTCTCGACCTGATTTCCAAGGTCTGATAATGAATC